>ENA-OWZU01000187-OWZU01000187.1-human-gut-metagenome-genome-assembly--contig:-NODE-187-length-23812-cov-17.511260_pt1 | contig 23812 bp, 31 predicted proteins | sample MGYA00249263_ERZ652121 | MGnify/ENA primary metagenome ERZ652121 (study PRJEB26925, sample SAMN05827113) | human gut metagenome | biome: ENVO:2100002; feature: ENVO:00000062; material: ENVO:00002003... | reverse complement strand
AATTTAAGTGAAGTCAGCTACTTTTTTATACAACCTCAAAAAACTTGACACATACAGAAAAGTGTTCTTCTTTTCTTTTTCAATTCTTTTGTGCTAGACTGAAAGCGTAAATAAGGGATGGTGTTCCCTATAACCGCGAAATGCTGATGACGCCTACCGAGTATTTATTTGTGATGCAAATAAGTGCTTGGTAGGCGTTTTTTCGTGTTTCCAAAAGGAGGAAGAAAGTATGGTCACAATTGAAGAAGTCAAAGCAAGAGAGATTTTTGATTCGAGAGGGAATCCTACAGTCGAGGCAGATGTTCGCTTATCAGATGGTACGGTTGGAAGAGCAGAAGTTCCTTCTGGCGCATCAACAGGTGATCGAGAAGCAGTTGAATTACGTGATGGTGGCTCACGTTTGCAAGGAAAAGGAGTCACGAAAGCGGTCAATAACGTCAATACGGAGATTCATGAAGCATTAAAAGGAAAAAATCCCTTGAATCAAGCAGAAATTGACCGCATTATGATGGCACTTGATGGTACACCAAATAAAGGTAGGTTAGGTGCCAATGCTATTCTAGGTGTTTCAATGGCGGTTGCACGTGCGGCGGCTGCGAGTGAAGGCATTCCACTTTATCGTTATCTTGGTGGGGTGGATTTACAGTTACCACAACCATTTTTTAATGTTATCAACGGTGGGGTTCATGCTGATTCAGGCATTGATGTGCAAGAATTTTTGATTACTCCAGTAAAACGGATTTCATTTAGAGATGGTGTTGAAAAAATAGCGAATACGTACCACACATTGAAAAAATTATTAGCTGAACAAGGGTATGAAACAGCAGTTGGCGATGAAGGTGGATTTGCTCCTAAATTACCGAGTACCGAAGCGGCAATTGACATGCTCTATCAAGCCATTCAAGCAGCAGGATATGAACCAGCTACAGAAATTGCCATTGCCTTGGATCCGGCCTCAAGCGAATTTTATTCTGATGAAACAAAACGGTATCACTTTGAAGGCAAAGAACTATCTTCTGATGAAATGTTAGCTTACTATCAAGAATTGGTAAAAAAATATCCAGCAATTGTTTCGATCGAAGATGGTTTTTCAGAACATGACTGGGATGGATTCAAAAAACAAACCGAAGTGATGGGTTCGAGTATACAATTAGTCGGAGACGATATTTTTGTAACAAATCCTAGTATCTTTAGAGAAGGAATTGAAAAGAAAATTGGCAATGCTATCTTAATTAAATTGAACCAAATTGGTACAGTGACGGAATCAATTGAAACCATTAAGATAGCTCGTGCAAATGGATACAATACGATGATTTCTCATCGTTCAGGGGAGACCGGGGATACCTTCATCGCTGATTTTGCCGTTGCAATGAATGCCGGTCAAATTAAAACGGGGTCGATGGCGCGTAGTGAACGGGTCGAAAAATACAATCAATTTTTGCGAATTGAAGAAGAGCTAGGCGAAGGAGTTGCTTTGGCACGTTTCTCTAAAAAATAAAGCGATGTAGTCGAGAGAGAACTTTTCGAAGGGAAAGCTCTTTCTTTTTTGGGAAGTTGAAGCGTCTAAGACTGGCTCAAAAGTGCATTCTTTTGCTTGTTCGGGTATAATGGGTGATTGTAAATGAAAAGAAAGGAGCTGAGGAGGTGCGGACCCTAGTTATTGTATCTCACCCAGATATTCAAGGCTCGAGTAGCCAACAGTTTTTAAAGGAATCTCTGCCAACCCACGAGAAAATCACGTTTCATCATCTCGAAGAATGGTATCCAGATGGTCGAATTGATTGCATAGCTGAGCAAAAACTGATTCAAGAGCATGATCGAATCATTTTTCAGTTTCCGTTATATTGGTATTCTTCCCCAGCGATGTTAAAGCAATGGCAAGACGAAGTGCTCACCGAATCTTTTGCTTTTGGCGTACATGGGACGGCGTTACGAGGAAAATCTTTCGGATTGGTTCTAGTGATTGGCAATAGTGAGAAAGCGTACCAAGCTGGTGGCAGAGAAGGGTTTTCGTTGAGTGCGATTACCATACCATTTCAAGCAATGGCTAAAAAAGTTGGTATGCATTTCTTAAAGCCATTTGGTATCTATCAGTTTCAATATATGGACGAACCAACCAAATGGAAATTACTGATTCAGTACCAACAATATCTTTGTTTAGAAGATAGTGACTCTTTAAAAGAACGCGAAGAATGGCTGATTCGTGCCTTGACGGCGACTAATTTGGCGACCCTTCCTAAAGAAGCAGCGCCCATTTTAGAAGAAACCATCACGCAACTTGTTCATACGCGTTCAGAATTAGATGAGTTGAAGCTCTATTTAGAAGGGATGTGAGTCAATTGGAAACAAAAGCTGAGTGGCTAGCACAACAATTGGTGCAATTGGCGCAAGAAAGCAAAGATTATAAGCAAAAAGCGCTGTTACTTGCTGCAAGAGACTTACTAATGGAACAAGGAAAAAGAATCGAACAGGCTAGAGGACAATTAGATGGTGAATTATGGTCACCAAATCAATGGGGAGAGTAGCGTTTCATACTTTTTTTCTCACAAAAGAGGGGGAAATCCTTCTTTTTTTTTCGATTTGTGCTAAACTAAAAGCGGAATATGAATACGCTTTCTTAAATGAAGGAGGAATGATTATGGCATTAGAAGCAGCATTTATTTTTCTAGCACCTGAAGCAGACTATCAAAAGGATCGGTCAACGATTCATACACCTCAAGTCAATTTGACGACAGTTGGTGTCAAGGATTATGTTGATGCGGTAAAAGCGGCAACGGAACTTGAAAAAGAAGGAATTAAGGCAATTGAGTTATGTGGTGGTTTTGGTGTTGAGGGAACGGCAATGATTAAACGGATCTTACCGAAAGACGTAGCAGTGGGTGTGGTTCGCTTTGACATCCACCCAGGTCTAGACAATAAGAGCGGCGACGATCTTTTTGCTCTATAGTTAGATAATTTTATAAAAAACTTTCAAACCTGAGTGAAATTCTCAGATCTGAAAGTTTTTTTCTTTTGGTTAAGGCTTGTTCACACGGTCTTCTTGGTGGAAAGCCAACGTAACAGGAAGATTCCTAGTATTTTGCAGTAGGTAAGTAATTGGTCCAGTTCAATGGATTCGTTGTCGCTGTGTGCTTGCAATAATTCACCAGGTCCATATACCACTGCTGGAATGTCATAGGCACCAAACCATCCACCATCGGAAACAGATGTAGACATGGTAGTAGTAGGTTTTGATGCTGTTTGCGCTTCATGACTTTTGGCCAATTCAAGCATTGCTGAATGGGTAGGATCAAGTGCTAGTGGCGGAAAGACTTCTCCTTTATCTACAAGCATGGATTCACCACCCCATTCAAATGTAGGGAGATTTTCTTTCATCCACGGGTCTGCTTTGGCTGTGGCAAGAATGTGTGCTTCAATTTCACTTGTCACTTGTTCAATCGATTCATTTGGATAGAAGTGGATAGTAATCCATAGCCGGCAATTGTTCGGCACAAATGCGGGATGAATCCCACCTTCAATATAGGCGGGATTAATCGTATTTGTCCCGTGCTCAAATCCAGGATAGGACTTCATAATGCCCCAATGTCGTTCCAGAGTCTGTAACGCTTGAATCAGGATGGTCATTTTTTCAATCATATTGGCACCAAAAAGTCCTCCACCAGTGTGTACCATCTTCATCCGATTGCCATCGTGAAAGGTTTCGGGGCTTTTCAATTGAATCCAGCCAGTAATGACGCCACCTTGACCTTGAAACTGTAAATCACTCGTGTCACCAACAATTGCAAAGTCTGCTGTTTGACCAGATTCGAGTAATTTTTTGGTCCCAGCTTCGCCTGCTTCTTTCCCTACAACGGATTGCAAAAGGAGGGTGCCCGGCAAATGAATCTTCAATTGATGAAAGGTTTGTACTAACCAAATAACACACGCAACTGATCCTTTCATGTCACTGACCCCACGTCCAAATAGCCGAGAGCCTTTCTTTACCAACTCAAACGGATTGGTCTGCCAGTTAGCGAGTGACTCCAGTGCAGCGACATCGACATGGCCATTCCAGATTAAGCTTTGGTAATGCTCAGTATCCGTGCCTTCTTTTGTAGCCCAAAGCAATGTATCCTGCCTATAAAACGGCGCAGTTTCCACCGTAAAATCCAGCTTTTCAAGAGTCTCTTTCAGATACAGTTGCAGCTCGTTTGTATTCCGAGCAGGTGGGGATTCTGTGTGAAATCCCACCAATAATCTTTCCAGGATAGTCAGTAGCTGTTCTTGCATCTGCTCCAGTGTTGCGAGCAACAGGAGTTCCTGTTCGTCGTTATTCACAGTGTGTCCTCCTTTTACAAAGAAAAAAGCATCCCTTTTTATCTTCTAGTGATAGAAGCAAAGAGGGATGCGAGACCGCAAAAAGGATAGGTTCTTCCTAACATTTCTCTTCGGCAGGATCAACTGCATCAGGTTCAATGGGTATGTTCTCAGCCTCTGGGCACCCCAAATGTTCTATTCCAATTTAGTGTAGCAAAGAATGGGTGAATTGGCTAGTTGCTACGAGATTAAAAAAAATAGTGATGCATCAGCAATAGAAAAGCAATTGCTGATGCACCACTAAAGAGATGGGGGATTAATCAAAGCCGATAAGATAGTCTTCATCCTTCATTGCTTCTACAGATCCTAGCAGGTAGCCATTACCGACTTGTGAGAAGAAGTCATGGTTACTTGTACCTGTAGAGATGCCGTTCATCACGATTGGGTTAACATCATTGGCACTGTCAGGGAAGAGAGGGTCTTGACCCATATTCATCAATGCTTTGTTGGCATTGTAGCGTAGGAAAGTTTTCACTTCTTCCGCCCAGCCAATTTCTCCGTAAAGTTCGTCTGTATAGTTTTCTTCATTTTCATAAAGTTCAAACAACAGGTCGTACATCCAGTCCTTGAGTTCGGCTTGTTCTGCTTCAGGAAGTGCTTGAAAGCCTAGCTGGAACTTGTAGCCGATATACGTTCCATGGACAGACTCATCACGGATGATGAGCTTAATAATTTCGGCGACATTCGCTAGTTTGTTATTTCCTAGATAGTAGAGAGGTGTATAAAAACCAGAATAAAACAAAAATGTTTCTAAAAAGACACTGGCGATTTTCTTTTGGAGCGGTGTACCGTGCTTGTAGATTTCATTGATTTTTTCGGCTTTGGCCTGCAAGTATGGATTGGTATTGGTCCATTCAAAGATTTCTTCGATTTCTTTTTTGGTATTTAGTGTACTAAAAATAGAAGAGTAACTTTTCGCATGGACCGATTCCATAAATTGAATATTATTTAATACAGCTTCTTCGTGCGGTGTCCGCGCATCTTTACGTAATTGATCGATGCCGCTCTCTGATTGTAACGTATCTAGTAACGTCAACCCACCAAAGACATGACCGACTAGTTGTTTCTCAGGTTCACTGAGTTTGCGCCAGTCGTCTAAGTCATTGGACAAAGGAATCCGGGTATCCAACCAAAATTGTTCGGTTAGTTTTTCCCATGTTGATTTATCAATGACGTCTTCAATTTCGTTCCAGTTAATTGCTTCATAGTAGGTATTTGCCATCTTATTCACTCCTTGTTCAATTAGATATTGCTTAGATTACGCAGCTTTCGCATTGGTTGCTTCCGATTTCTTCTGCATCATCTGTAAATGTCCGAACATAGTAGATGGACTTGATTCCTTTATGAAACGCATAATGGCGCAAGATGTTTAAGTCGCGAGTCGTTTGCTTGGTCGTCGTTTTCCATTCATACAGTCCTTCAGGTATATCCGAACGCAAGAAAAGTGTCATACTCATTCCTTGGTCGATGTGTTGTTGGGCAGTCGCATAGACGTCGATGACTTTGCGCATATCCATATCATATGCTGATTTATAGTAGCCAATCGTCTCATTTGATAAATAAGCGGCAGGGTAGTAGATTTTTCCAATTTTCTTTTCTTGGCGTTCTTCAATCAATCGTGTGATAGGGTGTAGACTAGCGCTCGTGTCATTAATATAAGAGATTGAGCCATTCGGTGCTACAGCTAAGCGATTTTGATGGTATAAGCCATCACGTTTCACGTTGTCAGCTAATGCTTGCCAGTCGTCACTTGTCGGGATGAAGACGCCGGCAAATAATTCTTTGACCTTCGCTGATTTTGGCTGATGGTTTCCTTGAATATACTTATCAAAGTAACTGCCGTCTGCATAGCTTGATTTTTCAAAATTATGGAAGACTAGTTGACGTTCTTTTGCGATAGTATTGCTTTCCACCAAAGTCCAGTAATTCAACAATGTGAAATAAATGTCTGTAAATTCGATCGATTCAGGTGAACCATACTCCATTTGATTTTTCGCAAAATAAGTATGCAAGCCCATCGCTCCTAGTCCAATCGTATGGTTTAAATGGTTCCCATTTTGAATGGATGGTACGACATCAATATCTGATGCATCCGTGACGAAAGTCAGCGCGCGCGTCATTGTTCGTACTGATTTACCAAAGTCAGGGCTACTCATTAAGTTGACAATATTCGTAGAGCCTAAGTTACAGCTAATGTCGGTACCTAAGACGTCATACTCTTGCTTGCCGTTGATTAATGAAGGCTCTTGTACTTGTAAAATTTCAGAACAAAGATTACTCATAATAATTTTGCCGTGTACAGGATTGGCACGGTTCGCTGTATCGATATTGATAATATAAGGATAGCCGGATTCTTGTTGTAATTTTGATAATTCATTTTCTAAATCACGGGCTTTTATTTTTGTTTTACGAATGCGTGGATTTGCGACTAACTCATCGTATTTTTCAGTAATATCAATATATGAGAAAGGCACGCCATATTCGCGTTCGACGCTATATGGACTAAATAGATACATTTCTTCATTTTTACGGGTCAGTTCATAAAATTTATCTGGTACTAGCACACCAAGTGACAAAGTCTTTACCCGAATTTTTTCGTCAGCATTTTCTTTTTTTGCTGACAAAAAGTTCATAATATCTGGATGGAAGACATTCAAATATACGACACCAGCGCCTTGACGTTGGCCAAGTTGATTAGAGTAACTGAAGCTGTCTTCGAATAATTTCATGACAGGCATCACGCCACTTGCAGCACCTTCATAGCCCTTGATAGGTGAACCAGCTTCACGTAAGTTAGACAACGTAATCCCGACGCCTCCGCCAATCCGAGACAATTGCAGTGCCGAGTTAATGCCACGACCAATAGAATTCATATCATCTGTTAGCTGAATTAAAAAACAAGACACCAATTCCCCACGACGTTTACGACCAGCATTTAAGAAGCTTGGTGTTGCTGGTTGGTAGCGTTGATGAATCATTTCATCTGCTAAAGCTAACGCCAATTCTTCATCTCCATTAGCAAAATAAAGTGCGTTAAATGCGACGCGATCCTCATACGACTCTAAGTATTCTTCGCCATTGTTGGTCTTTAGGGCATATTGAGAGTAAAACTTGTACGCAGCCATAAATGAATGGAAGACAAATGATTGCTCTGCTAGGAAAGCATACAGCTGTTCGATAAATTCTGGCTGGTATTTGTTTAAAAATTCTTCTTCAAGGTATTCTTCTTCTACTAAATAGGCTATTTTGTCGTGAATGGATGCAAATGTCTTCGTATTTGGTGCGACATTTTCTTTTAAGAAGGCTGCGAGCGCTTCTTGATCCTTTTGTAGAGGGATTTGTCCATTAACAGGACGATTGATTTCGTTATTTAACTTAAAATAGGTAACGTCACCTAATGCTTTTAAACTCATGAAAACACAACCTTTTCTTTTTCTTGAAATAAAAAAGAAGGATTTGCGTCAATTGACCGTCAAATCCAACTCACATCATTGCTTTTCTAATCTGTGAATTAACTTGCTAATTGGCGTAATTGATCTGGGCGGAAACCGATAATAGCCGCAGTAGCATCAGATAAAACCACAGGCACACTTTGGAAGCCATGTTCCTTTAAGTAGTCAATATATTCAGGTTGATCATCGATATTAATTTCTTCAAAAGTGACGTCATTTTCTGTTAAAAAGCGTTTTGCCATTTTGCATTGCATGCAGTTGTTTTTTGAAAATAATTTTACGTTCATAGTTTATTCCTCCAGTACATGAAACTTGCTTATGAGAAAATACTAATGTAGCAAGCTGAAATTGTCAATATAAATATACTATATATTGTGTTTGTGAATTCAATGTGACACTAATTGTTGTGTTTATTCATGAAAATAATAAAAGAAAGCTTGATAAGACAACACCAACGGGAAACTTAAATTAGTAAGAATTAGTCAAAGAATTTTTTCTTGTGAAGAAAAAGTTATAAAGATAATTTGACAGTCTTTAAGAATAGGTATACATTGGTGATAATGATTCTCAATTGAAAATAGAGTGATAGATTATCACTAATCTAAAAAAGGATAGTAGGAGTTTTTTTAGATAATGACAACATTAGATAAGTGTGAAATTGGCGTGATTTATCAAGTGAATAATATAACAATAGAAGATTCTGTACGCTTTCATTTGCAACGATTAGGTTTAACAAAAGGCAATCGCGTGACCGTTGTTCAGCGTGATGCCAAAAGTGCCATTGTATCTGTTCAAAAGACCCGTGTTGCTTTGGAAGTCGCTTTGCTCCAAAAAATAGAAGTGGGTGAAGTCACAAGTCACAATGAATGGCTATCTCTAGATCAGCTTACAGTCGGTGAAACAGGCAAAGTCGTCAACTTGTACGGTCAAGGAGCGGTCCGTCGTCGGTTGATGGATATGGGGGTCACAAAAAATGTGACCATTACCGTTCAAAAATTAGCTCCGCTTGGTGACCCGATTGAAGTGAAGCTACGTGGCTACGCATTGACGCTTCGCAAAGAAGAAGCAGCACATATTTTGATGGAAAGGGTGGACGAAGCATGAATCAATGGCAACTTGCACTGACTGGTAACCCCAATAGTGGCAAAACGAGCGTGTTTAATTTGCTAACCGGCGCGACACAATCCGTCGGTAACTGGCCAGGTGTTACTGTGGAACGAAAATCGGGAACTTATCGTAAGAACAAACAAATCCTAATTCAAGATCTTCCAGGTATCTACTCACTTGCGCCATACACACCGGAAGAAATTGTCGCTAGAGACTATCTTCTTCAAGGTAGACCGACTGCCATTGTCAATATCGTAGACGGTACCAATCTGGAGCGGAATTTGTATTTGACCACGCAGCTCATGGAGACCGGCAGTCCAGTCATGGTGGCAGTGAATATGATGGATCTAATGAAAAAGAATGGCCGCACGATTAACTTGGAGAAACTCGCATATGGATTAGGAGTACCAGTCGTCGGAATCAGTGCAATCAAAAAGCAAGGTATCGATGAATTGATGAAGACAACGACACATATGATTGAAAGCAATCCAGAAACGGTCCATTACCCATCCTATGATGCCCGCGTAGAGGCGGCTTTAGATGAAATTAGTGATGTATTAGGCAATACCGTCTGTCCAAGTCAAACAAGATGGTACGCCATCAAGCTTTTTGAACGAGATACTCGTGCGTATGAGGAGCTAGATTTAAGTAGCTTGCAGCGAAAAGAAATTGAAGAAATTGTAGCAATTGCTGAAAAGATTTTTCAAGATAGTAGCGATGCAATTCTGGTCAATGAACGCTATGAATTTATTACAAAGCTCATGGCATTGTGTACAGTAGATGAAAAAAGTCATTTCTTAAAGATGAGTGATCATATTGACCGCGTGGTGACCCATCGTGTCTTAGCGTTACCGATTTTTGCCTTTATTATGTGGGGGATGTATTACTTAGCGATTCAAAGTATCGGAGGACTTGGGACGGATTGGGTAAACGATGTGCTTTTTGGCTCCATTGTGCCGGACTTTGTAGAGAAAACTTTGGTCCAATGGCAAGTGGCAAGCTGGATGCAAGATTTAATCATTAATGGCATTATCGCAGGCGTCGGAGCAGTTCTCGGCTTCTTACCACAATTAATTGTTTTGTTTTTATGCTTAGCCATTCTCGAAGACTGTGGATACATGTCACGGATTGCCTTTGTAATGGATCGAATTTTCCGTAAGTTTGGCCTTTCCGGGAAGTCGTTCATTCCCATGTTGATTGCGACTGGTTGTGGGGTGCCGGGTGTCATGGCGAGTCGGACGATTGAAAACGAAAAAGATCGCCGCTTGACTGTCATGATTACGACCTTTATGCCATGTTCCGCAAAGCTTCCAATTATTGCATTGGTCGCTGGCGCCTTCTTTCCAAATGCAAGCTGGGTTGCACCATCTGCTTACTTCCTTGGTATCACATCAATTGTCTTATCTGGGATTGCTTTAAAGAAGACTCGTCTTTTTTCAGGAGATCCGGCACCATTTATCATGGAGCTACCTGCATATCATTTGCCACAATTAAGAAGTATTTTGAACCAAACCTTTCTTCGTGCCAAGTCATTTGTAAAAAAAGCCGGTACGATTATCTTTGTCTCGACCATCTTCATTTGGTTTACGTTCAAGTTTAACTTTGTCTTGCAAGAAGTACCAGGTGAACAAAGCATGCTTGCTACATTCGGTGGTTGGCTTGCTCCTATATTCAAACCACTTGGATGGGGGGTCTGGCAAGGAGCAGTCGCGACGATTACCGGATTAGTAGCCAAAGAGAATGTTATCGGAACATTTGGTATCTTATATGGTCATCTTGGATCAGTCTCAGATAACGGCAAGGAAGTCTGGTCATTGTTGCATGCCGACTTTACACCTGTCGCAGCATATTCATTTTTAGTCTTTAATCTCTTATGTGCACCATGTTTTGCAGCGATTGGTGCAATCAGACGTGAGATGGGGACGTTAAAATGGACTATGACGGCAATTGGTTACCAATGCGGCTTGGCGTATCTGGTCAGCTTTATGACGTATCAATTTGGTCATGTGTTATTTGAAAGGGGAACAATTGGTCTTGAAACAGCCCTAAGCACGCTTGTACTTGCATTCCTTGTCTATCAAATTGTCCGTAAACCAAAAGAACAAATTATTGAAGTAACGACTGTCGTACCAAGTATGAAAGAAGGGTAAAAAATGGTCACGATTATTTTAGCAGTCTTAATTTTTGCGACAGCAGCCTACATTGTTTATCGACAAGTAACAGGCAAATCACAGCATTGTGAACAGTGCAATTGTAGCTGCCCAGCGAAAGATGCTCAAGCTTTAAATAAAACAAAGTAAACAACAAGATTTGTTATTTTTCTTCCAAAAGTCTCTTGCATTTTTCTGATACGGGTGATACTATGTAAAAGTACTTTTGGTACGGGACGTTAGCTCAGTTGGTAGAGCAGCTGACTCTTAATCAGCGGGTCGCGGGTTCGAACCCCTCACGTCCCATTGGGTGCCAAACCCACGAGGAGAAGAATGTTGGTGCGAAAGCATTTTGAAAACAATTCTTGCTCCTCTTTTTTTATTTGACCATCTAATTGACCATCCTTTTTTTGATTTTCAATTATTTGGAGGTTTGACTTCCCATCTTCATTTATCATAGAGCCATAAAATTAGCGAACTTCATTGCTGTCTCTTCTTTGCGTTCTTTTGTAACGTGAGCATAGATGTTCATGGTTACTTTGACATCCGAATGGCCAAGTCTATCTTGAACCTCTTTAATGCTTGCTCCAGCTTCGAATAATAAGCTACAATGCGTATGTCTGAAGCCGTGAGTAGTGATTGGTTTTATTTCTGGGTGATTTTTATATACCTGCATGAGCCATTTTCTAGTTCGTGTTGGCTGCATGAGTTCATTGGATTCATTCGGAAAAATCAATTGATCAGGCTGAAGAGTGTTGTAACCAAATTTCATATAGTCTATTTTTTGTTGAGAGCGCCAGGCTTTTAGTAAATCCATTGTGTGTGGATCTATGCTAAGAGTACGGGCGCTTTTTCGTGTTTTCGGAGTGGTTACAATTAAACGTCCTTTATCACCTCGTGTAACGTTTTTGGTAATCGTTAAGGTGTTTTCCTTAAAGTTAATGTCAGTCCACATCAGCGCTAAAGCTTCCCCCTTCCTCATGCCAGTAAATGCCAATAAATGGAATAGCATGAAGGGAGTGGGGCTATCCAATTCTTTTGTAGCAGCTAGGAATTGCTTCAGTTCCTCTCTAGAATAGAAATTTAATTCTGCTTCCTCTACAAACTCATCTTTTTTAACCGGATTGGTGACTTTACGCATTGGATTTTTCTCAGTAATCTCCATTGCAATAGCGAAGTCAAACACCTTAGCCGTATAATTTTTCATTTTCATATACCGACTAGGGACGGTTGCAAACCATTCATTGATTGCCTTTTGACACATTGCAACGTTGATTTTTTCCAATTTTAGATGGCCAAACCTAGGCAAAATATGAAGGCGGAACATTTCAGCCGTTTTCACCCAACTACTTTCCTTTACAGTATTTTTATACTGTTCAAACCACTGCTCATATAATTCTTTAAAGACATCCGTTTTTCTCTTTTGAAAACCATTCTCTTCAACATCCAGTTGTAGCCTTGTTTGCGCTAATTGGCACTCACGCTTTGTTTTAAAGCCTCTGCGTGTTGTCCATATCTTTTTACCTGTGGCATCATCAACACCTAAGTAGGACTTAAATAGCCATGCTTTCGTGCCGTCTTTCTTTTCGTATTGCTTTATCATGTTTTTTCCTCCAGTTCTACTTGCGGGCGGCTAGTAGGTTAGGGGGAAGTTTATTCTTCTGTTAGAAATTTTTCTCTGAACTCCCACATTTCATCTTTTAAATTTACTAAATTAGTGCTCGTTTTTGAAATATATTCATCAACCATATTAAGTTCATACATAGCGCTTTTGAAATAATCTTCGAAATCACTAATAGATTCAACGTTAGAATTTTCAATTTTTCCTATATCGTACGCTGATAAGCTAGCCCATTCAAGTACTTCTAAAATAGTTTTGAACGTTTTACTTCCTAATAAGTCAGAACGACTTTCAATATAATCTAAGAGATCTATAGTATTTCCTATCGCAATGAATGTTTCTCTTGGTGTCTTTTCAAGGTCCAGACTATAGATTTTTTCAAGTGCAGTATTTAACTTTGAATTTTCAAATATTTCCAAATCATTTTGTCCTTGTGAAAATTCTATATCTGTAAAAGTAGGGGATTCTGTTAACAAATAAATGATTGATACATTCAAAAGTTTCGAAATTTTTTTAATGGTTTCTATACTAGGGTTTCTTCTATCGTTTTCTAAATCCCCTAAATATGATCTAGATATACCTATTAGCGAAGAAAATTCTTCCTGTGTTAAACCGGCTTTTTTTCTTAAGTTCTTTATATTATTTCCAATACTCATTTCTTACCTCCGTATTTGTTTAAATATAAATTACCACCTTTTGACGTCAATAGCAATTATTATTGTTGACAATATTGGAAATTAGTGATAGCATCCACTTATGACGTTGATAGCGTCATATTTTAAAATTCGTTATGACGTCAATAGCGTCTTTAAGGAGGTTGGATGATGAAAGCAAACCAAGAAATAAGAGATCGCATTAGTTCGTTGCGTTTGAAGAATTGGGAAGTAGCGAAAGAAGTAGGCGTCTCTGATAGCCGTTTTTCTGTATGGTTAAGAACAGAATTAAATGACGAACGTAAGAAGCGGGTGTTAAAAGCAATTGAAAGCTTATCCTAGTATTGTACATGAGAGAAGAGGTGGATTAGATGGCGGAGTTTCAAGTAATGCTTTCAAGTGAACAGTCAGAAACATTGCAGAAGTTCATCTATGAGTTAGCAAGCAATGCGGTAGAACAAGTTCGAAAAGAAGCCGGGTTACAAAAAGAGTGGCTAAGAAAAGGTGAGATGGCAGAGTTCATAGGTATAGCAAGAACAACCTTAGATTCATGGATAGATGAAGGGTTGAAAATATCTATTGTTAATGGCGTAACACTAATCAGTAAAAAGGAAGTAACTAGTTTTTTAATTGATCATCAAAAATAAAATAGTCGGGCGGCTAGATAAATGGAGGAACAACATGAAAAACAATACAAAAAATGAACTGGAACAGGCATTGGCCAACGTCATCACAGAGGAAGCAGCAAGCGGAAGAAATAGTGTAAAAGAGTTGTTAGACAATATCGAAGATGCTGCTATGGCGATTGTAGAGCTACAAGAAGGGAAATCATATCCAATAACGATAACAGATTCATTTGGCAAACGCGAAGCCACAGAAACGGCGCTAGAGCGTGCAAAGAGTATGGCAGAGTTAATTCTGGAAAATTATTTAGATGAACTATACACAGTTTTGGGATATGGAGGTAAAGAAGATGAATGAGTATGAAGAATTTCATCGAGTAAAAAGAGAACTTATTGGAAAGCTCAAAAGTATCGAAGATGGCTCGTGCATGAATTCATTGTGTGACGACTGTTTAGAGTCCATCAGGGTAAAAGACCAGATGAAGAGCATCAAAGCCCTAGCAAAGCAATTAGAGGCCCTAGGGGAAGAATTAACAAAAGGAGAACAGTAATCATGGACATGGAGAAAAGAAAAAAGCCTTTGCTGTCAAATTCTTTGGCGAGAATCAGCAAAAGGCAAACAAGCGGCAAAAGAAGCCGTTCTTTTCTCCAAGTATAACAAATATTGGAGGAAAATTCATGTTAAAGAAGAAAACACGTAGGATCTTATTTATTTTTGCATTGTTAGTAATAGTTAGTGCCTTACCAGTGTATTTAAAAGTAATCTTGGCAGGCAATGCAATCACAATCTTAGCTTTAGACTTTGACGAATTTAACTATCAAACAAAAATCGGAGGTACGAAGTGATGAAAGCTCAAATCACTGATGTAGATGATTTAGTAATATCAGCTAATAATATTGAGAACGCAATGAAAGGATTAGAATCATTCGTCTATCATAACATGTCAAGCACGGATGTAACTTTAGAAGGAATCAATGGGTTAAGTGGACTAGTAGAGGCGATATCATGTCTAGCTGAAAGACACTCAGATTTGTGTAGAAATTTTATCGAGTAAGAGATGTTTAGAGGGAGGTAAAAATATTGGGCAATAGAAGAATGATCAGTAACACAATAGTAAGAACTGCTAGATTTTTAAAAATGCCACCCACTACACAAAACTTATATTTTCATTCAGTTTTAAATGCTGATGATGATGGAGTTGTCGAGGCGTTCCCAGTTATGAGGCTAATAGGAGCAACTGAGGATGATTTAAAAATATTAGTGGAAAAAGAATTTGTCTATCTGTTAAACGATGATTTAGTTACTTACATTAAAGACTGGAATGAACAAAATACTATAAGAGCAGATAGGAAAGTGGACAGTATTTACAAAGAACTTTTATTGAGTGTAGTTCCTGAAGTTGATTATAAAACATCTAAAAAAAAGAGTAGTCAACCAGTTGTCAGACAAATGACAGACAATAGCCAGACAAATGACCGCTTAAGTCAAGATAAGTTAAGTCAAGATAATTTAAGTCAAGATAAGTTAGTTGTTAATCATAGTTTAAAACCTATTCAAACATTTTACGAAAACAACGGCTTTGGAACTCTCTCATCCAAAACTATTCAAGATTTCAATTATTGGATTGATGATTTCAAAAAAATAGGAGCTGATGAACAGGATGCGATTGATCTCATTATCCATGCAATGAAATTAGCTGTTGATAATAACGTTCGAAAATATAGCTATGTAAATTCAATTCTCAAGAATTGGGAACAGAAACGCTTAGTTACAGTTGAGCAAATTGAGGCAATGGAAAAAGAACGAGAACAGACCAAACAACAACAACCACATAGAGCAAGTAATATGCCTGATTATAGTACTTGGGTAAAGACAGGAGATGATTTTTAATGAATGACACTATTCAAGACTTTGCTGCTAAGTTTGGTAAGACACTGTTAAAATATGGTCCTTGTCCTGATTGCGGTGGAGATATGTATTACTGGAAACATCAAACAGAGAACGGACAAATACCAACGCCTACATGTCCAGATTGTGGTTATGCTGATCTTATGCAAAGAGAACAGAAAAAGATAGCTGAAAAGTTAGAAACTGTCAATCGGGAACAAGCCATTGCAAGAATGAAGCAGAACTCAATTATAAGCGATTCTAGGGCTTGGAGTTACCTGATGGACAACTATAACGTTTATGACGATGAAACAGCAAGAGCGAAGCAACAGGCCTCTAAATGGATAGCTGAGATAATAAACGGAAAGAACATTCATGCCATCTTAACTGGAAGACCAGGAGTTGGGAAAACACATCTAGGTTTTGCTATTGCTCAATCGGTATTGGAAAAGTCAAACTACAAGATGAATGTTGCGGTAGTTAGTTATCGTGAATTACTTGAACAACTGAAATTTGGCTTGAATGACAAAGAAGCATATAAGATGATTCAAGGTTCAGTCATCAATGACCTCAAAAAAGTTGGGTTAGTCGTGATTGATGATCTAGGAGCTGAATTAGGCCGTATTGAAGAACCTAGCAAACCAACCACCTACAACTTAGACACCTTAACATCACTTGTGGAGGCAAGATTAAACAAAGCCACGATATTTACTAGTAATTTAAATAGTGATCAGATATTCAATTTATATGGTGAACGTATCTACTCACGAATTATCAACGGAGCAAGCACCAAAGAGGGCATGAATGCGTTTCGATTTAAAACAACTCAGGATAGACGGAAAACATATTGAATTGGCCAGAACAAAATTGTGCATACCAAAAAAATCTAACGAGTGGAAGATTACGCTCGTTAGATTCATCCTTAAAATATGCTTCAGTCAAAGCTATTTTATCACAAGGAGGGGCTAAGATGAAGTATCAGTGGTTAAAGGATTACAAAGAGTTGGAAGAGCACTTGATCTATTTAAAATGGAATTTAAATAAGTCCAAATTAGAATTGATTCGTTGGGTTGAAGGTGACTTGCAAGGGATTAAGCTGGCAAAGGAATCCAGAGCAGCAAAACTAGAAGAACTGATAGCGTTTATTGAAAATGAAATAAATGAAACGACTACAAAAATGGAAGAGGCCATAGATATTATAGACAGCTTTGAAGATTTAAACTCCACGATTGTCCGGTTGAAATATATTGAAGGCATGAGGTTAGAGGATATTGCAGAGGAAATTGGATACAGTGCTTCTTACGTAAGACAAAGACATGCAGAGATTGCCAAAATGTTGGATTTTCTAGAATCATATGAGAGACGTAGTACGGAAAGAAGAGCAATGCAGGTTGAAACAGAACATTCTAATGATGAACTTTTAGCCAAGGATTTTCATTAAGGAGGGATGATCATGGAATTTCAATGGCTTAAAGATTATCAGGAGCTGGAAGAACAGATTTTATATCTCAAGTGGAATCTTAACAAATCTAAACTAGAATTGCAGCGGTGGGTTTGTGGGGATCTTGCAGATGTTCACCTTGAGAAAAATTCTAGATCTTCTTCTCTTGAGGAAAATATTATTAAAATACAAAGCGAAATCCAGCGACTTGAATCGCAAAAAGAAGAACTTTTAGAATTGATTGATTCGTTTAAAGGCGTAGATAATCAAATAGTTAAATTGAAGTATATTGACGATATGTGTATCGAAGACATTGCAGACGAAATAGGATACAGCATTTCTTACGTTAGGAAACGATATACCGAGATAAACAAGACACTAGCCTATATAGACAATTACAAGAATTCCAAACAAAGAAAAAATTCTTTTAACGAGGAAATAGAATATTACCAGGACAAGTTGAACCAGATACATGGAAACTAATTCTTATAGTTGAAAATGAATAAAAATAAGGGAGTGGTGAAATGGATAGAGTATATATAGAGAATAGTAATAGGGTTACAGCGGTAGAATTGCCAGATTATGGTGAAGTAAGAATGATTGTGAAGGATGGAAAAGTAATCAAATATGATACCATTCATTCTCATAAACTAGATGAAAAAGAATAGTCGAATAGCATTGAAACATAGTGAAAGGGTATAAAAAATGTGGTGGTAATGTTATAATAATGTTAGTTAAATAGCTATATCTTACTAGGAAGAACCAGAGGATATAAGACAAAATGCAGTACGTTGCCAATTGTCTTGTGTCCTCTTTTTGTATGTACGAATTTCACGAAAAACCAACGGAAGGAAGAATTAAAATGGCTATATGGCGCTTATCTGAACGATTGAAGAAAATTGAAAAGAATAAGGTCGCCGATAACAGGGTACTAATTATAGATCAAAATGAAGATGGAACTTTTGGAAAAAATAATTTCACTGAAAAGGAACTTCATGCTTATGCAGAACTTCATGGTTTTGGCGTGATAATCATTGACGATATTTCTTTTGATGATACGTAAACCAATTAAAAGCAACGAAAGGAGGAATAAAGATGGCCGTTGATTTGAATATTCGGCAAGATCGATTCTTAAAAGCCTTGCTAGAAACCGCAACAATTGAAGCAGCTTGCAAAATGGCAGGGATCAACAAAACAACAGGCTACAAGTATTTGAAAGATGCTACTTTTTTAGCAGAGTACCGCAAGATTAGACGTGAGTCGATGCAACAAGTTACTGCTAGGCTTCAAAGGACATCAGAAGAAGCAGTATCAGTTCTACATGAAATCATGTTGGATAGTGATAACTCGCCAAACGCTCGTGTACAAGCGGCCAAGAACACGCTAGACATTGCTTACCGGTCATTAGAACTTGACGATATTCAAGAACGGATTGAAGAGCTAGAAAGTAGGTTATCGAATGATCAGTAGATTGATTGGAAAGATAAAAAGACTTGAAATGCTAGAAAGAAAATTAATTGATTCAAATCTTGGTTATGATCCCGAATTGCTTATTCCAGAGGAAATAGAAACAGGGTGGTTAATTGAAGGCATTGTATTTGAAACGAAAAAGGAGGCCTTAGACTTTGCTTCTAGGTTAGAAAAGCAAGGTGTTGAGGCATGGCTTGAAGAATTGGCGAAAGATGTAGTTTGGGACTAGATTCTGCTTATGTGGAATCATATAAATGGATAATGAAAGATGATTTATTTAAAGAGTACATTTATGTACAAACTAATTAGAAAAGGGAGAAATAGAATGAACGAATTTAAGAAAATGGCGAATGCCGCTGGAAAAACAATTGATGAAAAAATGGAAGCAGCGAAGGAATACCGAACAGAGTTAGAAAAAAATTTACAGTTTAATTTTACCAAGCAAAATGAATTAAACGAACAAGCCAAAACTAGATATGATAACAAAATTTCTGAAATGCTACGATCTTTAAGTGTAGTAGTGGGAGATTTAAAAGATATGTTAAGGATATCTTTGGAAGAAAAATTTACGATGAATTTATCTGAGGTTGATGCAATCACCTTAGTAAACTTGGCAAGCATTCCATTGAGTGAGGACGAGCTTCGTTTGCAATTTAAAAAATATAAAAATAACCCGCTTGTATTGCGCAGATTGGAAGTAATCGCACGAGAAAAAGGCTTCGATATTATTGAGTTAGCTAAAGAATTTTTAGCTAATAATCACGGTTTTGAGTATTACGTGACTAAAATAGATGAATTCGTAGATAACTTGCAAGTTCATGTTGATGAAGCGATAGCCATCAATCCTAAGATGACTGAAGACGAGGGAAAAGGCGTCATTGTAAATCTTACTAAAGATGTTATCAATAGTTTAGCATTAGATTATGAAACAATTTTTGAGCCTGTACGGTGATTCACGATGAATATATATGAATATGCCATCAGAGAGTTTGAAAGGCGCTACGATTGCACTATGACCGTTCAACTATACAAGCAGGTAACGAACCAGGATGATGATCCCTTTGCTGATAACGACCCATTCACTACTAGTGGGTGGGTTAATCAGTTGGAAAACATCCCATGCCGTATAGCTAAAAAATCACTGAATATCGTTAAACAAGATGGAGTAGCAGCAACGGCAGACATAGCAATCTATATCTATTGCAATCCTAAGTATGAAGTTCCTCCTGGTAGTCGGATCGTAGTAACGAACAGACACGGCCAAACAGAAATCTATGAACGTAGCAGTGAACCATTTGATGCCTATGCCACGCATCAAGAAATTGCGGTTGATAAAGTAGTGAATGCTTAATGAGGTGAAGCTATGAAAATTAAGAGAACTAAAAGTAAAAAGAAAAAGAAGCAAGAAGATAATTTATTGGGGTTTTATACAAAATTCAATTTTGAAAAACAAAAAGATATAGAAACCTCAAAGAAAAAGATACGAGAGAAGCAGAAAGTGAATAAAATCAGGAAAAAGACAAGGAGGTGATCACTATGGTGTAGCGGTGTTCTGTGTTACGAAAAAAATATAAGAGAGGTGAGGAAGTATGGCGAGTTTAGAAGCAAGTTTAAAGCTACGCGATCAGTTTACGAATCAATTAAACAAGATTAATAATAGCCTAAAAAGGGCGACTGGAGGAATGGACGACTTTAAGGAATCCGTGAACAGTGTTCAGCAACCTTTGAACCAAATAGCCGCAGCTGCTTCAAAAGGAATGAGCGCTCTAAATTCATCAATGAATAGGGGTATGCAGTCAGCTTATTCGGTAGTAAAGTCATCTACTGAAAAAATACTGACTGTCTTTAGCAATTTCGGTAATCGTATCAAAAATAACATGAATCAATCCGTAGTAGGTAGCAAGATGGTATCGGGGTTTGAGAAGCTTTCTTCCACTGCTTCAAGTGCATTCAGTAAAGTTTCTTCTGGACTAAATAAACTGACTGGGAGAGATAAAAAATTACAGGCACTTGACACAATAAATACACAACTAGACAGGCTTAAAAACAAAGAAACCAAAATTAAGTTAAACGTTGATGGATTTGAAAAAATGCAGTCTAAAATTCGTCAATATGAAGATACAATCAATACATTGAATAATAAAAGAATTCAAATCAAAGCCGAGGCATCTAATTATAAAGATGTTAAAAGCCGTATCGATGCGATTTCACGCCAAATGGAATCCTTGAATCAAAAGAAAGCTGTTCTTGAATTCAGAACTAGCAAAATGGATGCTGCAAAATCACAGTTAGCCATTGTACAGACGGAAATTAATAAGCTAAATAATACGAAAATTTCATTAGGAACCAGTGCTTTTTCATCATCCATAAGTAAGCTGAAAAACATGGGGCAATCGAGCTTTAACGCTATAAAAAATGGTGCTTCATCCATGGCTAGTGGTTTAAAAAACCATTTTAGCCAGTCCGCACATAGCGGTGAAAGCTTTGCTAATTCTCTTCAATCAATGGGCAGCAAGAGTACGAGTGTATTCAAAAGTATTCTAGCTGCAAGCGGTGTAATGGTGGCATTCTCTGCCACAATGAATACCTTGAAAAGTGGTATATCTTCCATGATTGGCGAACTAAGTAATTCGGGTGCTACCTGGCAAACTTTTGAGGGAAATATGTCAATTTTTGGGAAGTCCGGGCAAGAAATTCAGGCAGTAAAGAAAGATTTGCAAGAATTTGCCCAACAAACGATTTATTCATCTTCAGACATGGCCAGCACCTATGCGCAATTGGCAGCGGTGGGTACTAAAAACACAACTCAACTAGTAAAAGGTTTCGGAGGTTTAGCTTCAGCTGCAGAGGATCCCTTACAGGCAATGAAGACTTTGAGTCAACAAGCCACTCAAATGGCAGCCAAGCCAAAAGTTCAATGGGAAGACTTCAAACTGATACTTGAACAAACACCAGCGGGAATGGCGGCAATAGCTAAGACTATGGGAAAAACTACAAGCGAACTTGTTGCCGATGTTCAAAACGGTGGGATTGCTACGCAAGAATTCTTTGATGCTATTTCCAAAACTGGTACGAATGATCAGTTTACAAAGATGGCCACACAATTTAAAACGGTTGGTCAAGCTATGGATGGACTCAAAGAAGGACTTACGAATAAATTGCAACCTACTTTTGACAAAGTGAGTAAAAAAATCATTGATATAATTGGAAATGTTTCAGATAAGTTGAATGAAGTGAATTTTGATGCACTAGCAAGCAAACTGGGGAATGTATTTAATAAAATAGCATCGTTTGGATCTAAACTAGTTGGTGTGTTCTCTGGTATTGATTTTAGCGGTATTTTCGATTCACTCGTAAGTAATGCTAAAAATATTTTCTCTCAAATTAAATTGAGTGACTTAATGCTTGAAATTGCCAGTCTAAAAACTGCTATTACTGGAGCTTTTAACGGCATAGCTGCTAGTTTATCAAAATACGGCAGTAGCATTTCACAAGCTTGGGGAACTATATTCACTAAATTGGTACCTTTAGCGTTGAGTTCTTTATCAACGATTTTAGGCCAAATTCCATCGTTTATTAGTTCGTTAATAGATATAATTTTGCCAATCGTTGATGTAATATCTAATGCTTTTTCTAGGCTAGATTTTAGTGGTATTCAAACCTTGATTGCAAGCGTAATCCCTGCTTTACAAAATGGATTATCCACCATGATGGCGATAGTTCAACCAGCGATAGAGAATGTAGTACATTCTTTTGTAAATCTCTGGAATGCGGCACAACCTTTAATTAGTGTATTATCAGCCGCTCTTATGCCAGCCTTACAAATCTTGGGTGCATTTTTAGGTGGGGTCATTAAAGGTATATTAATTGGCGTTTCTGCCCTGTTTGATGGATTAAGAATCGCTATTCAATTACTCACTCCTATCATTAGCTTCCTGGTTAATGTCTTTAGCGCAATTGCTCCCGTTTTAACTACGATTGCACAATGGGTAGGAACGGTTATAGGAATGTTTGCTAATTTAAGCAGTGCATCGAGTGGGCTAGGTTCAATCATTCAGAGCGCTTGGTCAAACATTATGAATGCCATAAATGTAGCGGCTTCTGCAGTTATAGGGATTGTAAATAACGTCAAAAGTATTTTTGTTTCGTTAGGGTCTGCTGGTAGTTCGCTTTCTTCCATAGTTAGCGCAGCTTGGAATGCAATGACATCCGCTATATTAGGAGCGGCTTCCACTATTTTTGGAATTGTTAGTGGAATAGTAGGTTCATTCAAAAGCTTATGGAGCTTAGATTTAAGCGGAGCTGGTTCTGCTATCATGAACAGTTTGCTAAACGGTTTGAGGTCTGCATGGGGGAAAGTAAAGGACTTTGTGGGAGGTATTGCTGGTTGGATAAAAGATCATAAAGGACCTATTGAATATGACAGAAAGCTACTTATACCAGCTGGGAAATCAATTATGCAAGGATTGAATGAAGGATTAGAGACACAATTTAGTGACGTTCAAAAAAAGGTGAGCTCTATGGCTAAAACTCTCTCTAATAATTTCGATGGAAAGCTAAGTACAAGCAATTCTGTAAGTTTAACGGAAACAGTAAATAGGCAATTGGTTGATAGTTATAACCCTCTAAAAATGGCAGTAATACCGGACGTGGTTAGGACAATTGTCGATGTTGTAAAACCTGCAGTATTACCTAATATTGAAAATGTGTATCGATATATACAAGAAACGGTAATTCCAGACCAGACAAAAAATAGTGCAAAAGAGTTTCGAGAAATTTCTCCCGAAGATATTGGTCGTTTGAAATTTTCTGCACTTGGGGATGATAAGGAATCTAAAAATCGCAACTCAACAATTACCATGAACAACACCTTTAACATTCAAACTATCGACGGTGAACCTGTTGACACAGAAGCATTATTACAAGAATTTGAAGATAAAATTATCGAGTTAATGGACTCTGATTTGAGTTAGTGAATGCTTAATTCAACCAGAGGAAATACTGTCTCTTATACACATCTGACGCTGCCGACGACTTAATAGGTGTAGATC
>ENA-OWZU01000182-OWZU01000182.1-human-gut-metagenome-genome-assembly--contig:-NODE-182-length-24259-cov-17.497314_pt1 | contig 24259 bp, 18 predicted proteins | sample MGYA00249263_ERZ652121 | MGnify/ENA primary metagenome ERZ652121 (study PRJEB26925, sample SAMN05827113) | human gut metagenome | biome: ENVO:2100002; feature: ENVO:00000062; material: ENVO:00002003... | reverse complement strand
TCAAACCGTTGAGATGCTGGACCAGCGTCGACTTACCCGAACCGGTATGACCTGCTAGCCCCAGGAACTCGCCGCGACGCACCGTCAGCGACACATCGCGCAGCGCCCACGGGCTGCTTGGGTCGTTTCCCCAGAGAGCCTGTTTGTTCGATTTGTCCGCAGTGGCCGAGCGCTTGTGCCAGCGGTGGCGCTCGCGCGGACTGAGCGAATAACTGTACGAAACATGGGATAGTTCGATGACGGGCTCCGACGCGTTGTCCTCGTTGTCTACCGGAACAGTGCCGTCAGCGATTTCCAACTGGGATGCGGAAGACTGTCCCGCGGTGTCTGCCCCACTTCGCTCGGCATAAGCCTGCGCAATCTCAGCGACCATATCCACCTCGCGCACCTGCGCATGAACAGGCACGCTCTTCGTACGAAGCGCCATGCCCAGACAGCACGATGCCGGCATATCCAGGTTCAGCCGCGCGAGTTCGTCCGCCCGCGTCAAGATCTCCTCGGGCGTACCGAGCATGGCAACGCGGCCCGCCTGGAAGACAGCAACGCGATCGGCCTCAGCGGCCTCTTCCATAAAGTGCGTAATCATCACGATGGTCATGCCGCGTTCGTGCAGCGCGTGACAGGCCTTCATAAGGCCCTTGCGCCCGCGCGGATCGAGCATCGAGGACGCCTCGTCCAAAATGAGCACGCGCGGCTCCATAGCGAGCACGCCGGCAAGCGCCACGCGCTGCTTTTGTCCGCCCGAGAGAGCGTGGGTCTCGTGGCGCTCAAAGCCCACCAGACCCACGGCCTTCAGCGCCTCGCGCACGCGCTGCGCGATCTGGGCCGATTCGACCCCTAAGTTCTCGGGACCAAACGCAACATCGTCCTCGACAAGCGTCGCCACAAGCTGGTCGTCGGGATTCTGGAACACCATGCCCGCAGTCGAGCGGATATCGTAGACCAGCTCGGGATCGGACGCGTCCATGCCGTTGACGCACACCGTTCCCGCATCGGGCTGCAGCAGCGCGTTCAAATGCTTGGCAAACGTAGACTTGCCCGACCCGTTTCCGCCGAGGATGCAGAAAAACTCGCCATCCTCGATGTTCAGATCGATGCCATCGAGCGCCGACACGGCACCGTCATAGCTAAAGAAAACGCCCCGACACTCAATCATGCGCGGCCTTTGACCTGGTCCTTTTTAGGCGTGATGAGGTTGGAGACTGCTTTATACACCGCCAGCGTCAACACCGAGTTAAGCACGGTCTTGATAAGGTTGAACGGCAGCACGGCAGGAATCATAAGCGGGGCGATCACATCGACCGAGCCATACCAGAACCAAACGCCAATGGTCAGATTCGCAACCATAGAAAGCACCGTAGCGGCAATAACGCCCAGTGCCAGGCCAATCACGGCACCCTTGTAGGTGTGCATCTTCTGGTAGACGATAGCCGCAGGCAGAATATAGCCCAGCGTGGCAACCAAGTTCATAAGCGCACCGACCCAGTCACCCGTGGTAAGCGCGTGGATAACGATCGCCATGGCGGCAACAGCGGTGCCGGCACCGGGGCCATATGCAAACCCGCACACCATTGCCGGCACCAGCGACGGGTCATACGTCAAAAACGGCGCCGAAGGAAGGATGGGCAGCTGCACGTACATAAACAGGGCGCCCAAGGCACACATCAGCGCCATGGTAACGAGCTGTTTGGTGCTCCACCTATTCGTGTTCTCAAAATGGATATGCTGCGACTGTTCAGACATAAGATCACCTGCCTCTTTCATCCGGACTCTAACCGTTGGTACTGGGATCTCACCAGTTCAGCCGGCATGCGAACCAACGCACACCCGGGTCGCGGACTCATCGGCTCGGTCGCAGGCATCTCACCTGCGCCACGGCGTCCCTTTGACACCGCCCGATTTACCGCCAGTGGGGAATTCCACCCCGCCCTGAAACAGCAATTGCAAGTGTAGCACGAGCAGGTTTTCGCGCAAGTATGCCGAGGGTAATTTATGGTGGGGATCAGCTGCCGCAACAACCACGTTCCCCACCCATCCCAAAGTAACGCGCTTTTCGCGGCAAAGCCGCGAAACAGCGAAAGGGACACGTATCCCCATCAACCACATTCTCCGCCCACGCCGACCTCAAGGCCGTAAACGCAGGGGATCCGGGGGCGTGACGGGGTTTCTCTCCGGAACATTCCGCAGGACGCAAAGAGGCTCCGCAGCGCGAAGCGCGATGCGGAGCCTCTTTGCATGTCCGAGGACGTTCCGGAGAGAAACCCCCATCCCGCCCCCGGATTCCCGGTGGGAGTTCTAGACCTTGTCGGCCTTAGTACATACCGCCGCCCTGCTGACCAGCGGTGGCAGCAGCGATAGCGTCCTCAAGCTGAGTGTTCTTGGGCACATCGGAGACGGTGGCCTCGGTGATGAGGATCAGGCTGGCGACAGAAGCAGCGTTCTGCAGGGTGACGCGGCTGACCTTGACGGGGTCGAGGACGCCCATCTCGATCATGTCGCCCCACTCGCCGTTGGCAGAGTTGAGACCCTGGCCAGCAGGCAGCTCGGCAACCTTGTCGACCACGACAGCGCCCTCAAAGCCAGCGTTCTTGGCGATGGTAGCGACCGGAGCGGTCAGAGCCTTCTTGACGATATCGACGCCAATCTTCTCCTCGGGGTCGTCGATCTCAACAGCGTCGAGCGCAGGAGCAGCGTCCATGAAGGCGACGCCGCCGCCAGCGACAATGCCCTCCTCGACAGCAGCGCGGGTAGCCTGCAGGGCGTCCTCGACGCGATGCTTGATCTCCTTGAGCTCAGACTCGGTAGCAGCGCCGACCTTGATGACGGCAACGCCACCGGAGAGCTTGGCCAGGCGCTCCTGGAGCTTCTCGCGGTCGAAGTCAGAGGTGGTGTTCTCCATCTCGCCCTTGATCTGAGCGATACGGGCGTCGATGGCCTCCTTGGAGCCAGCGCCGCCGACGACGACGGTGTTGTCCTTGGAGATGGTGACGGACTTAGCGGTACCGAGCATATCGGCGGTGATGTCAGCGACCTTCACGCCCAGCTCGTCCAGAGCGGCCTGGCCACCGGTGAGGACGGCGATGTCCTCGAGGATGCGCTTGCGGCGATCGCCGTAGCCCGGAGCCTTGACGGCGCAGACGTTGAGGGCGCCACGGATCTTGTTGAGGACCAGGGTCGGCAGAGCCTCGCCGTCGATGTCCTCAGCGATGATGAGCAGGCCACGGCCGGCGCGCTGGACAGCCTCGAGAACAGGCATGATGTCCTGGACGCTGGAGATCTTCTGGTCGGTGATGAGGATGTACGGATCCTTCATCACGGCCTCCATGCGGTCGTTGTCCGTGACGAAGTAAGCGGAGACATAGCCCTTGTCGAACTGCATGCCCTCGACAGTGTCGATGGTAATGTCGAACGTCTGGGAATCCTCGACGGTGATGACGCCGTCCTTACCCACGACCTCCATGGCCTCGGCGATCTTCTCGCCAACCTCGGGGTCACCAGCGGAGATGGTGCCGACGGAAGCGATCTGCTCCTTGGTCTCGACCGGCTTGGCCTGCTTCTTCATCTCGGCGACGGCGGCGTTGACGGCCTTGTCGATGCCGCGACGGATGGCCAGCGGGTTGGCGCCAGCGGCGACGTTGCGCAGACCGTCGTTGACGATAGCCTGAGCGAGCAGGGTTGCGGTGGTGGTGCCGTCACCCACGGTGTCGTTGGTCTTGGTGGCGACCTCCTTCACCAGCTGAGCGCCCATGTTCTCGATGTTGTCCTCGAGCTCGATCTCCTTAGCGACGGAAACGCCGTCGTTGGTGATGGTCGGGGCACCGAACGTGCGCTGCAGAGCGACGTAACGGCCCTTGGGGCCCATGGTGACGGTAACGGCATCGGCCAGAGTGTTGACGCCCTTTGCGAGCTTGGCGCGGGCATCGGTGTTGAACGTAATGTTCTTTGCCATGGTAGGTAATCCTCCAAAAGAAATGTGACTCGCGTCGCCGCTTCCGAGTCCTATGCGGCAGGCGCGTTCAAAGACGAATCAGAGATTCTGACGAGGCTAGGCCTCGACGACGGCGTAGATGTCGTCGGCGCGCATCAGCAGATACTTCTCGCCGTCGACCTTGACCTCGTTGCCACCGAACTTACCGTAGATGACAACGTCGCCGACCTGAACGTCCATGGGGATGCGCTCGCCCTTGTCGTTGACCTTACCGGCGCCAACGGCAACGATGGTGCCGCGCTGCGGCTTCTCCTGAGCGTTGCTAGCGATGTACAGACCAGAAGCGGTCTTCTGCTCGGCCTCGTCGGGCTTGACCAGGACGCGATCTGCAAGCGGCTTCAAAGACGACATGCTTGTTTCCTCCTTTGTGGGCCGCGCGGTCATGCCGCGCGGGTTAACCCTTTTTGTTTGCGTACGCGTTGAATGGTACCCACGAATGGCGGGTTATACAACACGGAGTCAAAAAATCTTATTTTTTGGCACTTAGATTTTCTGAATGCCGGGGGATAACTTGGCAGTGGCTCCCGGGGCGGACCGGAGGGCATGAAGTTTGCTGCTCTACAGTCCTGCGCAAGACGGAAAGCACATTAAGTGCTTTCCTTTGCGTGCGGAACTCGCGACAAACTTCATGCCCTCCGGTCCGCCCCGGGAGCCAGGTTGACTAACTCGGGCCCGGCATTCAGAAAAGTCAGTGCAGCAAAATGGCGATGCGGATAGCGACATGGGCATGGTTTTCGCCGCGCGCACGGGTCCCCCGGGGAGCACCGTGCATTTTTAGGAGTATTCAGCAGGCCAGGGTAAATGCATACGCGCCGGACATACTTTTTTGGTCCCAAGGATGCTTTCAGCGGGCGGTTTTGGTCGGTGGGCAGACCCCGTTGGAACAAATGGGCATACTTCGCGCCGTACCAGACCACAAATTGTCATCGAGCTCCGCGATACTACCTGACTGCAGCGGCGCCGGCGGGGCTTGTGTTGCTGAATACTCCGTTTTTTGCACGGCCCAGGCGGGGGTACATCAGGACCAGAAAGAACATCCCAGCCTATTTATGCAATCTGTAATGGAAAGTATGCAAAACACCAAGAGACCACATTGCCGATGTCCAAATTGAGCGCGTGGGGGCAGCGGCGCCCCACCCCACGCTCAAATCAAGCAGAGCAGGGACGCTCATAGCGAGTCCCCACCGATATACAAACGCGGCTCGAGCGCCATCCCAAAATAGGCTGCCCGAGCCGCGCTTAACGGTACGGCATGATTATTAGCGCTCGTAAATCATGTTGCCTGCTAGGTAGGTGGCCTGAACCTTGGTGGCTTGCAGCTCTTGGGGGTCAACGGTGAGCGGGTTTTGGTCCAGGACTACCAGGTCGGCGTATTTGCCGGGCTCTAGGCTGCCGAGGTTTTGCTCGTCACCTGCTGCGTAGGCGCTGCCCAGGGTGTAGTTGCGCAGAGCTGTAGCCGCGTCGATGCGCTCGCTGGGGAGCCAGCCGCCCTCGGGCCAGTGGCTGCGGGGGTCTTGGCGCGTGATAGCCGTGTAGAGCACGTTCATGCTGGTAACGGCTGTGATGGGGCTATCGGTGCCGAAGGCTTGGCGGATGCCGCGCTGCTTATAGGTCGCAAACGGCCACATGATACGGCTGCGCTCCAGGCCCAGGTCGCGCTCCGGGCCACCCGGGTCGAGCGTGATGTGGCAAGGCTGGCTCGAGGCAATGACGTTGAGCTTGCGCAGACGATCGATGTCCTCGGGCAGCAGATTCTCCAAATGCTCAAGCGTATTATGGCCGTGCGGGGGCAGACCGTAGAGCTCTGCCGCCTCCTCAAAGATATCGAGTGCGGCATGGATGGCACCGTCGCCGATAACGTGGATGCGCACGGTGTGGCCACGCTCGGCTGCCGCCAGAACCAACTTGCGCATGCGCTCGACAGGAACCGTCAGGCGACCCTGGTCGCCCGGGAAGCGCGGGTTGGTATAGGGCTCAGTAAGGTATGCGGTATGCTCGCTCGACACGCCGTCGAAGAACTGCTTAAAGCCTGGCGCCGAGAGCAGCGCGTTGTTCGCGTAGCGGGCCTGAAGTTCTTCTAAGCGCGATTGGTCATCCAACAGTGTGGGGAACAGGTGGGCGCGAATGCCCAGCTTGCCGATCGCCTGAAGCTTGTCGTAGACGTCGTCGCGGATAAAGTCGCAGCCCGGCATGGGCATGAGCGACATGTCGCAAATCGAGGTGATGCCTTGCTCGGCCATGCGTTTCATTTGGTCGGCATACGCGCTCGCGATGCGGTCCTCGCCCAGCCACTCAAGACAGCGCGGCAGCAGCTGCATGGCCGCAGCCTCGTGAGCGATACCTGTGAGCTCGCCATTTGCATCTTTGTCGTAGCTGCCACCCGCCAGAGGCTCGCTGTCGCGCGTCACGCCGAGGGCTTCGAGTGCGCGGCTGTTGAGCCACAGGGTATGCCCGTCGCCCGAATACATAACACAGGGGCGATCGGGGAAGGCGGCGTCGAGGGAAGCCTTGGTAGGGTGCTCGGGCGGATCCCAGCGGTAATCGCGCCAGCCCTGGGTCACGACCCAGGCGTCATCGGGCAAGCCTTGGGAAAACTCGAGCGCATGCTGCACCAGTGCCGCCTCTGACGTGCCCATATCCATGAGCATGTACGGCGAGGAACCGACCGAGGTATGGAAGAAGTGCAGGTGCGCATCATGGAAACCGGGGCAGATAAATTGTTCGCCGTAATCGACCACCGGCGTGGCGGCAGGGGCGGCGGCAACCACGTCATCGGGTGCGCCGACCGCGACGATGCGATCGCCCGCAATGGCAATCGCCAGCTCGCGGGCGGTATCGATACCGTCTTGCGCGGTAAAAACGTTCTTAGAGCAGATAATCCGATCGATATGTTGCATGGGCATCCCCATCTCTGGCAGGAAATTCAACACCCCCGAGTGTACTCCCCCGCCCTTGCAACAAAACCCCAAGCGGCAAACGGCAACTTTACCAGCCCTAGCGGCAGGTGGCATACTGGAGAGAGCCTGTACGATTTTGCGATCGAGCCAACAAGGAGCAAATCGACCATGACGAAGACCAAGGCACAGCAGATTATGGCGGCAACCGAGGTTCGCGCGGCAGACGACGTCACCGCGGCCATCCAGGATATCGCCGCCGAGTTTGAACCCTACATCATCAAGCAGCGCCGGCACTTCCATAAGCACCCGGAGCTGAGCCTTGCCGAGGAGCGCACGACTTCCGACATCGCCAACCAGCTCGACGCCATGAATATCCCCTACGAGCGTCCGCTCAAGACGGGCCTGGTGGCGACGCTCCGCGGTACCGCGCCCGATGCCTACCGCGAGGACGGCACGCCGCGCCGCCGTATCCTGCTGCGCGCCGATATCGACGCCCTGCCTGTCACCGAGCAGACCGGCGAGGAGTTCGCCAGCGTCAACGAGGGCCGCATGCACGCCTGCGGTCACGACTGCCATATCGCCATGATGCTCGGCACGCTGCAAATTCTGCGCCACATGACCGATGACATCCACGGCGAGATTCGCATCGTTTTCCAGCCCAGCGAGGAAAACGGCCAGGGCGCCAAACTCATGATCGGCACGGGTGTGCTCGACGGCGTCGACGGCGCCTACGCCGCGCACATCTGGAGCGAGGTCGACGCCGGCACCGTAAGCTGCGAGCCCGGCCCACGCATGGCAAACACCGACTGGTTCCGCATCGACGTCCGCGGCACCTCGTGCCATGGCGCCATGCCCCAGCGCGGCCACGACGCCGTTATGGTTGCCGCCGAAATCGTCAACGCCCTGCAGACCATCGTCTCGCGCGAGATTAGCCCCTACGAACCCGCCGTCATCACCGTCGGCGAACTGCACGGCGGCACCGCGCGCAACGTTATCGCCGGCACGGCGTACCTCGCCGGCACGGTGCGCACCTATGGCGACAAGACGCATGAGGAGATGCCCGAGCTTATGCGCCGCATCGTGGAGCACACCGCAGCAGCACTAGGCGCCGAGGCCGAACTCACCGACTACACCATCGCCAACTACAAGGTCGAAAACGATGCCGCCTCGAGCGAGCGCTGCCGCCAAGCTGTGCTCAAGTGCTTGGGTCCCGCGGGCGAGGGCCATTACCGCGGCACGCTTTCGGGCGAGGACTTCTCGGAGTACCTGCGTCGCGTGCCAGGCGTGCTCGCCTTTGTCGGCACGCGCAATCCCCAGATCTGCGCCACCTATGCCCAGCACTCCTGCTTCTACAAGATCGACGAAAGCGTGCTCGCCAAGGGCTCCATGGTAGCCGCTCAGTATGCCATCGACTTTTTGGCCGAGCCCACGCAAGAAGAGCTTGACGGCCCCACGATCGCCGCGGTTGCCGAGACCAATCCCGGCCTGGCAGCCAAGCTGCGCTCTGCCAAGGCAACGGCCGCCGAGGCCCGCGACGCCATGCACGACGCCCGCACCGCCCGCCACGCCGCCATCAAGGGCATTCACGATGCCCGTGCCGCCGCCCGCCACGAGGAGAAGCATGGCGAGTAGCCGTCACGCCCACCCATAACAACCTGGCCATAGCAAAGCGGGGGCGGACGTTATCTCAACGTTCGCCCCCGCTTATATGTCGACCGTTTTTCTAGCGCGTCCTCCGTCACGACAGGTAAGAGTGAAGAATGGTGAGCCAGCGTGGGGTTTCGAAGTGGATGATATCGGTGGGAACTCCGGCGGGAGCGTGACCACCAAAGAGCAGGCCCGCGTCTGCCGGGTTGATAAGGCGCACGATCCATACGGCAACGACCAGCACGCACAGAACAATAACCGCAATGTCGATGCCGCGCTTTAGCTTGCTCGACGTCACCTCCTCGCGCACGAACGCGAGCACAAACGCAATCGGCACCACCCAAAACAGCGGATGGTAGGCAAAGGCCGCCGCAAAATCGAGGCGCAGTGCTGCCAGCCAGGCCCTCGTCATGCCACATCCCGGACAGGGAATGCCCGTCATCAGGCGAAACACGCAGCCGATATCGAGCAGGTAGAGTGCGAGCCAGGCGACAAAGAGCGCGCCGATGCAAGAAAGGGCGCGGCGAATGAGTTCCGCCGCGCCCTTATGTCCCTGGGAGCTGTTCACGCCGCTCTTATCGTTAGGCACGAGCGCCAAGACGGACGTTGTAAGCCGTTGCCATGGCATTGGTATTCTTGATGATGATGTTCATGGCAAAGATGGGGCCAAGGCCGCACAGCAGCGCGCCGACGATCTGCCACATAAGAACGGTGGTACCGTTCTCCTGGAACATCAGGCCATAGCGAGGAGCATTAGCCTGCAGGCGGTTACCGATCTTGTAGTACCAGTAGGGTGCGTAGAAGCCGCAGGTCACGAACGACAGCAGGATAAATGCTGCCAGACCCGGCGTGGAATCGCCGTCGTCCTGGCACATGACATTGATGTCGCGGGCGAGGCAATAGAGGAAGTAATATGAATAGATGCCGCAGGTCACGATGGAAAGCAGGAGCCAGCCGATCACGCCACGGTCGGTTTTAATCGGAGTATAGCCCATCGGGGCAGGTGCAGGCTGCTGAGCATACTGCTGCTGACCGGTGTACTGCTGCTGCCCGGCGTACTGCTGCTGAGGCTGAGGCTGAACTGCCTGAACCGGAGTGGGCTGAATCTGCGTGGGCTGCGGAGCAGGCTGGGGCTGAGGTGCAGGCTGCGGCGCGGGCTGCGGAGCAGGAGCAGCGGGAGCGGCACCGACGGCAGAACCGCAGACGGGGCAGAATTTGGCATCATCCGAAATGGGAGAACCACAAGTGGGACAGAACATAAGCTTCTCCTTTTCCTAAGGCGTTGCACGCCTTCAAACCTTACACGTCTATGTTCTCAACAATAGCCGCGACGTTGTTGCGCAACATTGGCCAATTTCCGAGAAAATTTGCTGCAACCGTTTTCCCAGGCATTTTCTTGCTTTCGCAGTAGAAAAAGGCACCCCGGGCTCAGTTGCCCAGGGCGCCTCGACCGACTATTCGGTTTGATTGTTTTCGGCAGCAGGATTATCGCCCGGCTCATCCGCCGGCGTGGCAACGGCATCCCAATCGGGCTCCGCAGGCGTCGCCTCGGGCGTCGGTGCGGGTGCAGGGGCAGGTGCCGGAGCAGGTGCAGGCGCGGGTGCAGGGGCAGGTGCCGGAGCAGGTGCAGCACCAGTGGCGGCCGTGGGATTGAATCCCGCAGGAGCAGGCTTCTTCTCACCCGGGAGCACAAACGTCAGGACGTCGTCGGTATCCTCGTCGGACCACTCGCTGGCATGGCGTGCCGCCCAATAGCCAACGGCGCGATACTTGAGCATCTTGCCAAACACAGTCAGGAACACCGTGACAAAGGCAACAATCATCAAGAACAGAATGAGCGTGATGCCGCCGCCCGTGATGATTGCCTCGAGACCCGAAGGACGAGAATAGTAGCCGTAGTAGCCATAGCTGCTAATGCCCAGCGCGGCAACAAAACCAAAGATGGCGGTGAAAATCCAAGTGATGATATTGGAAACAATGCCCGTCAAAAACTCGGGGAGAATCGATGCGCAGAACAACTTGCCCAGGTTGGCCTTATAGGACTTCCAAACCTTCTCGAGCGAAAACGCGCTCTCCACGCGGCCGGCGACTGCAAAGTGCATCACAGCGGCATCGCCAAACATCTTAAAGAAGATGCCCAGTACCACCGACACGATCATGGCAAAGACAAGCAGACCCATCGACCCGATGAGTGCACCCTCGAGGCCGCTCGAACCGTAGTAATAGTACGAGCCAACGGCACCGATCGCAGCGCTCTCAAGCACCGAGAACACCACACCGATCACCGGAATAATGGCTATGAGCCGGAGCACGTTCGTAATGACAGACGAGAAAATGCCCAATCCAAACGAGGTCGAGCGCAACAGCGGACGCTCCATGCCGTTATCATCCTTGAGCGACAGGTCACGACCCCACTCGATAGCAAAGCCGGCACCGCACACGCTTGCCACGTACGCAAGCAAAAAGCCAATGGCCGCTGCGATACCGCCGATAACGGGGATAAACAGCACAAGCACCGACACGACGCAGATCAGCGCCGGCAAAAAGGCGATTTGGCATACGCGAACCAAGGCGCCGGGAACCTTGAGCATGTCGTTGAAGGCCTGAGCCATGCAACCCTTGGGCGCGTTCATAGCCGGCTGGGGCGCAACGAACGGCTGCGGCTGCGGCTGGGCAAACGGCTGACCCTGCGGCTGAGGTTGAGCTTGCGGAGCGGGGCCGGCGGCCTTGACCTCGGTATTAGGGGCACCGCACACGCCGCAGAACTTGTCGTTATCGCCCATGGGGGCGCCACACTGCGAACAGAACATCGAAATCATCCCTTCGTATCTAGAGCGAATCACCTGGATCGCAAACGATGTCTTTGGCATCATTATCGCCCAATATGGGGACAAATACCCCAAGATGACCGATTTGCAACGTGGGTAGCTTTATTCAATGATTCAAAGTGCGCACCAGGGCTAGTTCGTGCCGCGGAAGCCCTTGCCGACGATTTCGGAGCTATCGACGATGGTGATGAAGGCACCAGGGTCAATCTCGCGGGTATAGCGGCGCAGTTGCACTGCCTCGCGACGGCTCAGCACGCTCATAATCACCGTGACGCACTTGCCCGAGAAGGCGCCATAGCCACGGCTGATCGTTGCCGTGCGGTTGAGATGCTTGACGATAAACTCCTCGACCTTAAGGGGCTCGGAGCAAATAATCGTGCAGACCTTACGAAGGTGAATGCTCTCGATAGCCTTGTCGACCACAAGCGTCTTGGCAAACAGACCGAGCACGCAGTACAGACCGACGCGCGGGCCATACAGGAAAGCCGCAATGGTCACGATGCCGATATCGACCAGCAACAGGGCACGGCCGATCTCGAGCGTCGTGCGGCGCTTGAGGATCATGGCAAGGATGTCAGTGCCGCCCGTCGAGGCGCCAATGTCAAAGACAATGGCACTGCCCAGCGCCGGCAAGATGACGGCAAAACACAGGTCGAGCCACATATCGCCCGTCATCGAAACATCCGTCGGAATGAAGAGCTCAAACAGCGAGACGTAGGCCGAAAGCGCAAACGAGGCAAAGACGCTCCAAAGGATTGCCTTGCGCTCCAAAAAGATAAAACCCAAGATGACCAGGACCGCGTTGATAATCCACATAAAGACGCCGACGGGCAGAGTCGGGAACAGCGTGGACAGAATGACCGACACGCCCGAGGTGCCGCCGAAGGCAAAGTGATTGGGGGTTTTAAAGGCCACGATGGCGAACGCCGTGAGGATCAGGCCCAAATTGAGCTCGGCAAAAAAGCGCGGAAAGCCCGGCTCCTGGCTGCGCTTGCGGCCGGCGCGCTCGCCACGTTCGATATCCTCGCGACCGACAACGCGCTCCATCGGCACCACCGGAGGACGATGTACCTCCTCGGCGGCACGCGACGCCGCCTCTGCCGCAGCGGCTTCAATCGCCCATGCCTTGCTTTCGGTCTCGTGTTCGTCGGCCATTACGGCAACCCCTCGTTAACAATTTGGAAACAATGCGCCCATTAGGGTAACGCGGAACGTGGGGATTGCAACCCTTAGTTAGACGAGCGGTATGCCTGCATCGGGGGCATACAAATAACGGCCGGCCGCACATACATCCGTGCGACCGGCCGTTTGACGTTTTCGCAGGTAAAACCCATCGAAACAAACCTGTCCCTATTTGGTAGGTTACTCGTGCTGGCTGGTGCGGTGCTCGTACTCCTCGGGGGTGATGACATCCTCGATACGCAGGTTGACGCCTGCCACCTCAAGGCCGGTCATCGCGGCCAGACGCTCGGTGACGCGCGCCTTAACGTCGTCAAAGATCGCAGGCGCATAGGCGCCGTACTCGATGATGACCGAGATGTTGACGACCACGCGGTTGTCATCGGTGACCTCAACCGTCACGCCCTTGGTCAGGTTCTCGGCACCAAACTGCTCCTGCACAAAGTGCATGAGGTTGCCCTTCATGCCCAGGACGTGCGGCACCTCGCGGGTGGCCATGGCGACGATTTTCTCGATCACGCCGTTGGAATAGGTCAGCGAGTCCTCGGACTCGTCCGCCTCCTCATCCATCTCCTCGTTATCCTCGTCCGCATCGGACTCGGCCTCGACGAGCGCCTCGTCCTCGAGCGTCACGTCCCCGGCATCGGCGACGGCCTCATTCGCCTCGAGCTCGGTATCGGCTACATCGACCTTCGTGTTAAAAGCCATGGTTCCTCCTTATGCCTGCCGCGGATGCGACAGTCGAATACATATTAGCGGCCGCTAAACAGACGGCCGAAGAAGTTGACGATACCGTTCTCGCCGTCGCGAATCTGGCCGATCACGGCGCCGATCAGCACAAAGAATGCGATGACGAGCGTGTCCCACAGGCCCAACGTAAGTACCAACACGGCGAGGATAAAGCCTGCCACGGCGCCGAGCGTAGTGTTGGGGTGGCGCACGGCATAGCTCCAGATAGCAGCGCCCGTACCTTTGATGAGACCCATGGCCTCGTCAAAGTCGTTGGCGGCGCTGTCGCGCTGCTCGCCGGCCTCGGGCTTGGTGTCGGCAGACTCGCCTGCCGGCGTAGCGTTTTGGTCGATCGTCAGGCGCGGCGTGCGGGCGGTCTTGTCTTGGTTGGTATCACTCACCGGAAACCTCCACGGTCTGGACGGTAGTCTTGGACGGCAAAAAACGGACGCGCGCGGTCGTGCCCGGCGTGCCGAGCATGGTGTCGCAGGCCTTCTCGATGCGCTGCTGCATCGAGGTGGCAAGAGCGGCAACGTCCTTATCATCGAGCGCGATGGCTTCGACCTTAAAACGAACGCGCGACTCGTCGGGGCCTTGAACGCGTGCCTCGATATGCTCAACCATCACGCGATCATCGCACTCCGCCGCGGCACGGGCGCACGAGGAAAGCGCTGCGAGCGTGACCTCGATATTGCGCTCCCCCGCCGGATGCACGCAGGACGGCTCGCGACGCGCGAACATCAGGCGGAAAAAACCGATGAGCACGCCAAGCGCCACGATAGCGGCGCACACCGTAACGACGACGCGAGGCATGGTGTCACGCAACAGCAGCATAAAGCGATACGTATACGGTCCCCAGAACTGGCAGACAAGCGTACCCAGCGCCACGATGGCGGCGGCAAGATACACGATCGCTAGGGCTCGTTTGAGTACGCGCACGCGCGCTCCCTTCAGGTTTCGGTCCACAGAATACAAAACGGTTCGCATCATTATAAAAGAGCCGGGTCCGGTGCTCTACGCACGCGGATCCGGCTCATCTATTCCACGAGGCTTGCATGCTCGCTTCATTATGCCCAGATATGCACGGCTTAACCCGTGCGGGCGCTACTCCTCCTCGAGGGCAGCGATGACCTCGTCGGTCATGTCCATGGTGCTGTAAACATCCTGGACGTCGTCGAGCTCCTCAAGACGGTCGATGAGGCGCTGAACCTTCTTGGCGTCGGCGCCGGAGACCTCGGTCGGGGTGGTCGGGACCATGGTGGTCTCGGAGCCCTTGACCTGGACGCCCTGCTCCTCGAGCGCCTTGGAGACAGCCATGACCTCGTTAGCAGTAGTCCAGACGATCCACTCCTCGCCGGCATCCTCGTAGTCCTCGCCACCGGCCTCGGCGATGGCCATCATGAACTCATCCTCGTCACCGGCAGCACCGTTGGCGATCATGGTCTCCTTCTTGGCGTTCTCGTCCAGGATCTCCTTGGCGACGACGATCTGGCCCTTGCGCTCAAACTGGAAGGCAACGGAGCCGGAGGTGCCCAGGTTGCCACCAGCGTGGGAGAAGGCGGAACGGACATCAGCGGCGGTACGGTTGCGGTTGTCGGTCAGGCAGTCGACGTAGACGGCGACACCGGCGGGACCGTAGCCCTCGTACACGATGTTCTCGTAGACGGCGGCATCGGCACCCGAACCAAAAGCCTTGTCGATAGCGGACTTGATCTTGTCCTTAGGCATGGACTGAGCCTTGGCCTTGGCAACGGCAGCGGCGAGGCTGGCGTTGTTCTCGGGCAGCGGGTCACCGCCGAGACGGGCAGCAACGGTGATGTTGCGGCTGAGCTTGGAGAAGAGGGCGGAACGCTTGGCGTCCTGCGCGCCCTTACGATGCTTGGTTGTGGCCCACTTAGAGTGTCCGGACATACGTGTCTCCTATCGGTTTCGACCTAAAGCCCAGCGCAGATGCTCGGGCAATATAAACAAACGTCGTTATGATATACCTACTGCCCTGCGAGATAAACCCCAAAATGAAGGCGTCGTGATGATGTCCCCTTTGGTGCAAAGAAACCTGGCCCTCAATGCACCAAATTAGAACCAGAAGAAGTCGCTGCGGGTGACGGTGGCGCCGATGGCGAAGGGCATGCAGGCGATGACCGGATACAGGTAGCGCATGTAAGTCGAGCCGTTGCACGGGCCAATCAGGCACACAGCGAGCACGCCCAACAGCGGCACCCAGATCGCCAGCGCACGCCATGAATGACGACGCAGCAAGTAGACCACCACGGCGATCATGATCCACACATAGGTGGCCGAGCTCATGGTGAGCGAGATAAAGGGAACACGCTGCACCGCCACACGGTACAAATTGATCAGGTGGTCGCACCAGCGCACCACGTTGCTGTCAACCGGATGGAAGTCGAAGTACTTGAGGTTGTCGGGACGCGCCATGATCTCGGCACTACGCGCCGTGCTGTAGACCCAGGCATCGCGCGCGCTCGGATAAAAATAACCGTAGTAGTTATTGATGAGCGCCGAGATATAGCACTCGGGATCCTTTTTGAACATCTGGGCCCACACCTCAAAATAGGCCTTGATGTCCTCCTGCGAGGCGTACTCGTTAAAGCAGTTCTTGACGGCATCGGACTTGTCGGGGTTGTAGCGGCGGCCCAGGTTCTCGTACTTGAGTACGCGGTCGATCGCGGCACGCTCTTCGTCGGTCACTGAACCGTCGCAAGGAGCCTCCACGATGGTGCCGTCCTCCTTAACCGTGGGGTTGACGCCCGAGTTGAGGCCGTCGTGCTTTTGGACGAAACGAGCCGTCTGCTGGAACGGAATCGAGAGGATTTCGCGCTTGGAACCAGGCGTGATATCGTGCGCCGGCATAAAGACCTTGGTGAAGTACATATTAGAGGCAAGGCAGAGCGCAAGTACTGCGAGCACGCCGACCCAGCGGAAGCGCGGGATGGTGCCCGAAGGCGCAGCACCAGTCTGCTTGGCTGCACGACGAGCCACATGCGCGTCCCATACGCAAAACGCCGCCGCGATTACGCATGCCGCCAGGGGAAACACCAGGCCGCCGTTGCGCAGAAACGTGGAACCCATGGCGCCCAGAGCGAGCAGCAGCCAGTCGTGGCGCGCAAAGAGCGCGGGGGCTTTCTCGCCCGCTCGCTCGACATTGGCATCACGACGGGGCAAGCCACATGCCACGAGCTTGACGGTCTGTACCAGCAGCACCAAGAACGCGTCGGCAAAGAGCACGTCTTTGGTGAGCAACGCCGCGTAGTTAGAGAACATCGGCATAAACGCAAAGAACAGCAGGATCGCACCGCGAACCGGCAGGCTCACGCCCAGTTTGCGCAGCGACGAAATGGAATAGGCCATGCAGGCGGCCGTGATGACGAACTGAGCGCAGGTGTAGATGGCAAGACCCGCGTTAGCGCTGTTGAACAGCGAAAGCCCCAGCTGAACGCACGAGCCGATAATGGCCGTGTGCACTACGGGATGATGTCCGTTGAGCAACACATTAGGATTGAGCAGACGCAAGTAGTCGCTCGTGCCGTTGGGATAGTTGAACCACTGGCGAATCTGCGCGCCGGTGTCCCCCATAAAAAGGCCAGGCAGCGAAGCGATGAGCGTGGGCGCCCAGGCGATCATAAGCACCAGGAAGGGCCCGGCAAAGGGATGGACCGAGAGCACGGCGTGAGTCACACGCCATACTCGGCCAAAGTGCGCTTCGGAAAACGGAATGCGCCGAGAGCTCAGCCAATCTAGACACTCAAAGGCAAGGTAGAAGGCAACGACCGCCAAGAGCATCCAGCCCGCGCCGCCAATCCAGGCGCAGATGATGCGGGCTTTGTCGCCAAGGACAATCTCGGCCGAGTCGGTGAGATCGTAGCTGCGGCCGAACACCATGCAGATGGCGAAGAACAGCGACGGCAGAATGATCGATGGACGCCAGGTGTCGCCACGGCCAAAGAACACGTAGCGAAACGGCAAGGTGAGCAGGCAGGCAAGTGCAAGCAGCATGACCGCGTCGGTATGGCCGGCAAACGAGAGGAGCACCTCGTAGCACACGTACAGCATGCCCGAGGCTTTGGGGTCAATCGCCAAGACTGCGTTGCTCGACACCGGGGCGGGATCGATGGAAAACGCCGTGGTCGCCAACAGCGCGAGCAAAAATGCGATGAGCGTCTGCTTGGCGGGGTAGCGCTTAAACCAGACGATGCGGGCAGCGTCGCGCGCAGCCGTTGTGGAGAGATCGGAATCCTTCACAGTCCAAAGAGCCTTTCTAGAAACCTGCCAAAAAGGGACAGGTTTATTTTGGCAGGTTTTATCTGGGGAAACGTTATTGTTCTGTCATCGTTGCCCAGCAAACCACCACAAAGGTGCCTGTCCCCTTTGTGGTGGTTAGGCGTCGAGGTAGATGCGCTGGGGTTGGTTGCGGCGACGAGCAAAGATGATGAGCGCCAGGCCCGCAATTACGAGCGGCAGGCTCAGCAGCTGACCCATGGTGATGACGCCGCCCAGCAGATAGCCCAGCTGGGCATCGGGCACGCGCACAAACTCAATGAGGAAGCGGACGATGCCGTAACCCATCACAAACACGCCCATAAACGTGCCTTGGGGCAGTAGCGGCTTTTTGCGGCTGAGCACCTGCAGAATGCAAAAGAGCACGATGCCCTCAAGAAATGCCTCGTAGAGCTGGGAGGGGTGACGCGGCATATCGCCCGCGGTGCCACCGAAGACCACGCCCCAGGGCAGATCGGTCGGCTTGCCCCACAGCTCACCGTTGACAAAGTTGGCACAACGGCCCAGGCACAAGGCCAGCGGCGCGCCTATGACGGCAAGGTCTGCCAAAGTCCAGGCATCGAGCTTATACATGCGGCACACGATGATGCCGCCGATAATGCCGCCCACCAAGCCGCCATGGAAGCTCATGCCGCCCTCGTTGGTGGCAAAAATCTCGAGCGGGTGCGCCCAGTAGTAGCCATCACCGTAAAAGACGACGTAGAACAGGCGAGCGCCAATGATAAGGCCAAAGACCACGCCGACCACGACGCTCGTCAGGTCGTCGACCGTAATGTCAAAACCCCAACGGCGCTGCGTACGATACATGACGACCGCCGTGAGCAAAGCTCCGACCACATAGGCCAAGCCGTACCAGTAGATGGTGATGGGCCCCGCCGAAATGGCGACGGGATCAAGCATATGGTAGAGGTCGTTGAGCATATCGGTCCCCCTGCTCCCTACATTCAAATGCGGCCGCGGGCCTTGCGCTCGCAGCCGCATATTTGGGCGTAACGTCTATGCGGAGTATGCCGTCCGCAGCTTTCGAATCTTAGAACGGCGCGTACTCGTCGTACAGGTCGTCGGTCTCGCCGGAGGCATTGATCTGCTCAACACGGGTAACGCCGGGCACATGCTCCTTGAGGATACGCTCGATACCCATGGACAGGGTCAGTGCGCTCATAGGGCAGCCGGCGCAGGCGCCCTGAAGCTCAAGCTGGACGACACCCTCGTCGTCGACGCCCACATACTCCATATCGCCGCCGTCGGCCTGCAGGTTGGGGCGAATCTCTTCAAGAACCTTCTTAAGCAGCTCTTCGTTAACAGCCACAGGGGCTCCTTTCTCACAATTACGCGGGCGCGCCCGCGGACAGAAGCTATGTTACTACAGCCGTGTACCCGCTCACGAGCCGTCCATGCGCGCAGACGCGACTTTCACGAGTAGTCAATTTGGGACGGGGCTCTTTTGGCTGCCTTTTGTTGCCAGCTGGCGTTGCCACGCGCTACTGCTGAGCCTGCCCCTCGGTGCCGATATGAACATCGACGATAACCTGGCGGTAGCTGATGCCACAGGAGTCGAGGATGCGGCGGCTGATGCGTCCATCATCGGTGTCGGCGTACTTGTTGTCCAGGTAGACGACCTCGCCCACGCCCACCTGCGCCAGGATCTTGGCGCAGTCGTGGCACGGGAACAGCGTAACGTAGACCGTGGAACCCTCGAGATCCTTGAGCGAGCCACGGTAGTTGAGCACGGCGTTGGCCTCGGCATGGACCACGTAGTTGTGCTTGTCCTGCAGCGGGTCGTCGCTCGTACCCCACGGGAAAAAGTCGTCGTTGAGCGCCGAGGGTGTACCGTTGTAGCCCACCGAAAGGATGCGGTGGTTGGTGCTGGCGATGCACGCACCCACCTGCGTGTTGGGGTCCTTGCTGCGGCGCTGCGCGGCGATGGCCACGCTCATAAAGAACTCGTCCCAGCTAATGACGTCCAGGCGCTTGCCTGACGAAGTTTGATGAAGATCGTCCGACATGGCAGACACCTCCGTAATCGCAATAGTTTGACCCATTGTAGCAGGTGAAAGGTGGAGGCGTTTGTCCCACCGGCGCCCTCACTTTTACACGCGGCGGGGCTTTTGGTTGATGCGGTAGAGCTCGGCGAGACCCCGCAGCGTCAACGCGTCATCGACCGTCAGGCTATGACCGACAAGGGCCGCAAGTGCCTCGGCATCGTCACCGGTAATGACGATGGGCACATCGCCCTCCCCCGCGGCCTTGGTCGCACGCATCTCGGCAAGCACCATGTCGAGCATGCCGTCGATGCGTGCCACCTCGCCCAGAACCACGCCCGAGCGCATGGCCTCACGCGTGTTACGGCCGATGACGTGTGTCGGTGCCGAGGGCTCGACCTGCGGCAGGCGCGCTGCAGCGGCCGAAAGCGAGCGGGCGCCAAGTGCCAGACCCGGCGCGATGACGCCGCCCACAAAGGTACCGTGCGCGTCGATGACCTCGATATTGGTCGTCGTACCCAGGTCGATCACGATACAGGGAGAGCCGTAGACGGCGCGTGCCGCCACGGCATCGGCAATGCGGTCGGGGCCGATCTCGGCCGGGTCGTCGTAGTGCACGGGCATGCCGGTCTTGAGGCCCGGCCCCACGGTGAGCACGCGTCCCGTGCAAGTACGGGAAAGCGCCGCCTTCCATGGGCGTTCGAGCGCCGGCACCACGCAGCTCAGCACGGCCGCCGTGGGCACGAGCGCGCCGGGCATGCCCGCATCAGCCGCCAGCGCGGCCATGACTTGAGCGAGACGCATACGCGCTTCGTCTGCCGTAATGCTCGACGGCGTCGTGATCTCGCACGTCGCAAGCGGGCACTCCTGCGCCGCGGCCGAATCCTCGGCAAACAGGCCAAAGCGAATGAACGTGTTGCCCACGTCGACCGTCAATATATATGCGCACCCATTAAGCATCGTCGGCGCTCCTTTCGTCTGCCCAGCAGTATATCGCCTACCTAAACCAGTCATCCCAAAATGACTAGCTTGCGGCTATACTGGTGCGCGGTCGCGCGCGAGCTCACGCGGCGGCCCTTGGTAACCCGACTTCCCGCGCCGTATCCGTAGCGGCGCTCCCGGGGGAAGCGGATATACGCAAAGGAGTTCTATATGAGCAATCCCTCGAACCGCGCTTCGATGCGCGGGCAACTCACGCTGCGCGGCGTCGTCATCGGCGTCCTTGGCTGCGTGATCATCACGGCAAGCTCGGCCTACACCGCCCTCAAGATGGGCGCACTCCCCTGGCCGATCGTCTTCGCTGCCGTCATCTCGCTGTTCTTCCTGAAGCTCATGGGCAACGCCAGCCTCAACGAGGCAAACGTCACCCACACCATCATGTCCGCAGGCGCCATGGTCGCCGGCGGTCTGGCGTTTACCATCCCGGGCGCCTGGATGCTGGGCTATGCCGACCAGATTAGCTGGCTCGACATGTTTATCGTGGCACTCGCCGGCACCATCCTGGGCCTGCTAGCCACGGCACTCATCCACCGTCACTTTATCGTAGACGCCGCGCTTGAGTTCCCCACCGGCAACGCCGCAGCTCAGACCCTGCGCGCCACCGAGGCCGGCGGCAAGACCGGCAAGCAGCTCTTTGGCTCCATGGCCATCGCCGGCATCTACAGCGTGCTGCGCGACGCCCTGGGCGTGGTGCCCAGCATGCTGTGCACGCTCAACATCCCCGGCGTGACCTTTGCCATCTACAACTCGCCCATGCTGCTCTCCGTCGGCTTCCTCGTGGGCTTCGCCCCGGTCGCTTTCTGGTTTGCCGGCGCGCTGCTGGGCAATTTTGGCATCATTGTCGGCGGCACCGCTGCCGGTCTGTTCGACGTTGTGACTGCGCAGGGCATCGTCAAGTCCCTGGGTATGGGCCTCATGATGGGCTTTGGCGTCGCCGTCGTCCTCAAGGACATCCTGCCGCAGGTCGCCGGTATCGTCCGCGGCCTCGCCGCCGACAGCTCCACCGACACCGACGAGCAGTCGCTCATCTCGGGCTCCCTTCAGCTCGACGCCGGTATCATCGGCCTGGGCGCCGCCGCCATCGCCGTGGTCATCGCCATCGTGCTTGACCTTGGCCCCGTTCCGGCCGTCATCGTGACGCTGTTCACCTTTGTCACCACCATCATGAGCGCACAGAGCTGCGGCCAGACGGGCATCGACCCCATGGAAATCTTTGGCCTCATCGTTATGCTCATCGTGGCTGCCTTCGCACAGATCGCTCAGGTCAAGCTGTTCTTTATCGCTGGCATCGTAGCCGTGGCGTGCGGCCTTGCGGGCGACGTCATGAACGACTTTAAGGCCGGCGCCGTGCTGGGCACCAACCCGCGCGCACAGTGGGTCGGCCAGGCCATCGGCGGCATCGTGGGCGCCCTGGTCGCTGCCGCCGTCATGGTCGCGCTCGTCACCGCCTATGGTCCGGACGCCTTTGGCCCCGACAAGAGTTTTGTAGCCGCGCAGGCAAGTGTGGTCGCCACCATGGTCTCGGGCATCCCGAGCGTGCCGTGGTTCGTTGGCGGCTTTATCGCCGGCATCGTCATGTACTGGCTCGGCATTCCGGCCATGATGATCGGCCTGGGCGTGTACCTGCCGTTCTACATGTCGCTCACGGCCTTCTTGGGCTCCTGTGTCAAACTCGCCTACGACAAGTGGGCCGCACACCGCGACGCCGCTGCCGGTCTTTCGGACAAGGAGAAGGCCGCCAAGGACGCCGCCTTCCAGGAGCAGGGCCTGGTTGTCGCCAGCGGCCTGCTCGGCGGCGAGTCCATCGTCGGCGTTATCCTGGCGTTTGTCTCCGTGGGCTTAAGCCTGCTGGGCTAAGTCGAGCGGCTGTTCGCTCGCAGCCATATTGCCTACGGCTTGCCCGGTCGGTAGCTATCGCGGCTGCCGACCGGGCTTTTTGATATCGAAACAAAGAAAGGCCGGCGCGCTGCGTTTGACAGCGCGCCGGCCTTATCGTTTGGCTATCGAGACGGTCCCGCTATGAATTGGAGTTCGCTGCAGAGCCGACGCCCGAATCGCTACATGTGCTTGCGACGACGATCACCCAGCGTCACGCCTGCGGCCACGAGCGTTATGCCGCCGATGACGAACACCTCGCCTGCAAGTGCGGAGTCATCGCCAGTCTGGGCGAGCGCGGCCGACGTGGCCTTCTTCTTGGCGACAGGAGCCTTTGCAGCAGCCTGCGCAACCTGAGGCTTGGCCTGCGGCTCAGCCTTGGGATGATACTTGTCGTACTCGGCCTGCGCGGCAGCTAGGGCATCCTTGGCATCGCCAAGCTCGGCAAGCGCAGCGGCATAGGCGTCGTTGGCATCGGACAGCTTGGCATCGGCATCGCTCAGGGCAGCCTTGAGACCAGCGGCAGCATCGACGGCGGCCTTATAGCGAGCGTAGGCAGCGTTCAGCTTGACCAGCTTCTCGTTACCCGTCGTGCCCGCGGCAAGAGAGGCCTTGTGGTCGACAGCCTCAAGATCGGCCTTGAGTGCCTCATCGCTGGCAAGCTCGGCCTTGGCCTTGACGATATCGAGGTTCGCATCGACGACGGCTTCGTTGGCGGCCTCGAGCTGCTTCTGGGCATCGGCGACACCGGCGACGGCAGCGTCATAGGCGGCCTTGGCGTCGTCGACCGCCTTCTGGGCGCCGGCAAAGCGCTCGAAGGCCTTGTTTGCGCGGGTCAGCTCACCCTCGGCAGCCTTGGCCTCGGCCTGCGCGTCGGACACAGCCTGCGTCTTGGCGGCAACTGCCTGCTTGGCGTCCGAAAGAGCGGTCGCGGCGTGCACATCTGCGGCCTGAGCCTTGTCAACGCCAGCCTGGGCAGTGTCGTCGGCCTTCTTGGCATCGTTAAGCGTGCCCTGCTTGTTCGCAAGATCCGTCTTGGCGGCATCGCACTTGGCGGCAAGGTCCTTGACCGAAGCGGTAGCGTTGTCATACGCCTCGTTGGCCTGATCGGACTTTACCTTGGCGGCGTCGCGGGCGCTGCGAGCCTTCGCCTTGTGAGCAGCGGCCTCGGCTGCCTTCGTCTTGCTGTCAGCAAGCGTGGCGTTTGCCTTATCGAGAGCTGCCTGGGCAGTAGCGGCCTCGCTCTTGGCGGCGTCGAGCTTGGTCTTGGGCGTCTTGACGTCGATACCCTTGAGTTTGGCTTCGGCGGCGTCGTATGCCGTCTTCGCGGCGGCGGTGCCGGACTTAGCCTTCTCGTACTCGCCCTTGGCGGTGTTCACGTTCGTGTCGGCCGCGGTATAGGCGTCGCGAGCGCTTTCTTGCTTATCCAACGCGTTAGAATAAGCCGTTCCAGCGATCCCGAAGTTCTTCTGCGCCTCTGCCAGCTTATTCTGAAGCTGCTTCAGCTGCTCCTTCTGCTCCTGCGTGCCGCCTGCATTGTAGGCGGATTCGATGTAGTCGTTGACGAGCTTCTTGAACTCGGAGACAGTGAAATCCTTCTGCCCCGTGCTCCCGCTATAGTCGAAAACGGTTACCTCGGAATCGGTATTCTTACCGCTACCGGTCGCGATGCCGATAGCCTTCGCGCCGGCATCGATGATGTTGAGATAGTGCCCGCACTCATGGTAGATGCTGTTGTAGTGCTGATAGATATAGTAGGAATCATATCGATGGCTACCGAGCGCGTCGCCATACTGCGCGACGTACTTATCGAATGCCTCCTTCTCCTGGGTGTAGAGG
>ENA-OWZU01000169-OWZU01000169.1-human-gut-metagenome-genome-assembly--contig:-NODE-169-length-25261-cov-23.497382_pt1 | contig 25261 bp, 18 predicted proteins | sample MGYA00249263_ERZ652121 | MGnify/ENA primary metagenome ERZ652121 (study PRJEB26925, sample SAMN05827113) | human gut metagenome | biome: ENVO:2100002; feature: ENVO:00000062; material: ENVO:00002003... | reverse complement strand
ACTCAGGGTAGTTCGATGAAAAAATCTTATACTATTTCATTGTCCTATTGACGGGATGCACACCAAAAAATAACTTTGGATTTTCTGGTCTTTTTGCTTGTAGCTGAACAGATCTGTCGCGTTCGTTTATTTCACCACGTGGCGTTCAAATGGATCATCGCTAATCCCTTGTTCCAACACCAATTTGGCATATTCTTTTGCAGTAAACAGCGAGTGATCGCGGTAATTTCCGCAACTTTCAATGGATACTCCCTGGACATCTTCCCATTTCGTCTCGTTTGCAATGACTGTTAGGACATCTGTCAGTACCTTGGCTACTTCAGTCGCACTATGAGAACCCCAAGTAATCAAATGGAAGCCCGTACGGCAACCAAAAGGTGAAACATCAATAATACCGTCTAAGCGATCGCGCATTAAATCGGCAAATAAGTGTTCCAATGTATGCATACCGCTAGTTGGCATTTCTTTTTCATTTGGTTGGAGCAAGCGCAAATCAAAGTTTGCAATTACATCTCCTTTAGGTCCCTTTTCTTCCGCAATCAAGCGAACATATGGTGCTTTTACTTTTGTATGGTCCAGTGTAAAGCTTTCAACTTCTGCCATGTTACCTGCCTCCTCTTTCTACTATCGCCAGTGTAGTTCACCTTGGATTTGTTTGTCAATCAGAGTCCACCGATTGATTTGAAAAATCGTACGCAAAGCCATCAAATGTCTCACCATCGTAATACTTCAATAAATCCTCAACCGATAATAACGACGAGGTCATCTCCTCTGTCTTCTCTTCAGCAATGTGGTGGCTTTCCAAATATTCCTGATAGGCCTCCAGTAGTTGCCGATACATCTGTGCTTTTGATTGCCCTTCTCCGGTCAAAAAAGGCAGCTCTCGAATAAATCCTCGGTAGCAAATCACCCCATCAATCCATTCAATCGGTAACTCAACCACATTGAGGTTACGAGCAGCAAATTGCTCTTCCATAGCACACGCTCCTTACTTGCCAATATCAATAATACGTTCCACAAAGTCTTCGTAAAATTCTTGCTCATGGGAAACAACAATGACCGTTCCTGGATAGTTGGCGAGACTCTCTCGCAAGCTTTCTTTTGTTTCATGGTCAATGTGATTCGTTGGCTCATCCAAAATCAAAAAATTGCCTGGTGTCATCGTCATCTCTGCTAGTTTTACTTTGGTCTGTTCACCCCCACTTAATAGTTGAAGTGGTTCTTGTGCCAATTGATTGACCAATCCCGCTTGTGACAAATGACGGCGCAATTCTTTGACTGATGCTTTTGGAAAGGCTCGGCCTAAATATTGTAACGGCGTCTCAAGCGGCGACTCCCAACTTAATTCTTGTGAGAAGTAATTCACTTTGGTATTCGCTGGAAATTGAAACGTACCCGCTAAGGCTGGTATTTCGCCAATCAGTGTTTTTAACAAGGTCGATTTTCCAATGCCATTAAAGCCTCGAATCGCAATCGTCTCGCCATAGCGAATGGTTAGTTGGATTGGCTCAAGCAACGGACGTTCATAGCCAATCACTAGTTGATCCGTCGTTAGCGCCAAGGTACTAACAATCGGCTGATACGGAAAATGAAACTGTGGCTTTGGTGCATCAGACGGCGGCGTCAAGCGCTCGACTTTTGCCAGTTGCTTTTCCCGACTTTTCGCCATAGTCGAGCGAGAACCCGCTTTGTATTTGCGTATGTAGGCCTCTGTTTTAGCAATTTGTTTCTTTTGCGACTCGTATTGGCGCAAATATGTCTCACGATTGGCTTCCTTTTGCTTTAAAGCTTTGGTTAAATTGCCGGTATATTTCGTCAACTTGCCAAATTCAATGTCCGCAATGTGGGTCGTGATTGCATCCAAAAATGCACGATCATGGGAGATAACCAAAAATGTGCCGGTAAATTCTTGTAAAAAATTCGTCAGCCACTGCACATGAGTGTCATCTAAATGGTTCGTCGGTTCATCCAATACTAGCATATCTGGCTTCTCTAAAAGCAATTTTGCTAAAATGACTTTGGAGCGTTGGCCACCACTTAATTGACCAAGTGGGCTATCTAAGCCTAGCACTTGCAGCCCTAAGCCACTCGCCATCTCTTGAATCAACGTATCCATTTGATAAAACGTGCCTTGATCCAATTGCGTTTGCAAACGACCAGCCTTTTCTAGCAGCCGATCATCCATTGATTCGGCATAATCGGTATAGCATTGTGTAATTTCCGCTTCAATGGCCAATTCTTTTTTGAAAGCCGTTTTCAAAAATTCAAAAATAGTCAGCTGTTCATCCACTTCTACGTATTGATCCAGATAGCCCAGATGACAATTTTTCGGCATACTGACTTGCCCTTCATCAGGTATCAATTCGCCTGTAATAATTTTAATTAACGTCGATTTACCGGCACCATTTTGACCAATCAACCCCACCTTTTCACCTTTATTAATTTGTAAATCCAATGATTCGTAAAGGATTTTATCACCGAATTGTTGTGTAATAGTTGTTAAGCTTAGCATAACTGCCCCTTTCATTGGTATTAACAAAATCGCTGCAGACAAACGTCTACAGCGATTGTTTCACCTTATCTACATCTAGTAAGATCCTCACGTTCAGTCTATCATGGAGTGAAAAAAAAGTCTAGTTTCCTGAAAATAACTCTTGACGCTACCAATCCATAATGAGACGATTAAAAGAAAAAAGTGAGGTTTTACAGTGAATTATCCTTTATTAAATCACCAAATGCCACCCCGGATTCAAGCCGTTTGGCGTAAAAGTCTCTTCACTACGATTGGTAGTTTCTTGTTCGTTGAAGTGATCCTTTTTCTTTTAGCGACTCGGTTATGGGGGTGGCCGATGCTTGTTTGGCTTAGTTTTACCGCTGGGATCGTCATTACCCTGATGATCGGCGTAGTTTTATACTTGCTCATCCCGTATCGCTACGCCTTTCATCGCTACGAAATTACCGAAGAGGATGTCGCATTACAAAAGGGCTATTTTTTCCGTACAACTACGTATGTCCCACTCAATCGCATCCAACATATCGAAACCAACCAAGGACCATTTTTACGACGTGAACAATTGATGGAATTGGTTATCCATACAGCCGCCACCGCCCACAAGCTATCTGGTCTTGATACCGTTCAAGCCCAAGCACTAAGAGAGCAACTCATCGCCTTAGTAAAGGTGGCGAAAGAAGATGTCTGAAGCCAAACACTTTCATCCGCTCGCTTTTTTCTTGCTCTTCTTCTCTCAAGTCAAAACATGGTGGTTCATCTTTTTGCCACTCCTTCCACGCATCGTTGCGGGCGAAAAATGGACGTGGTGGCTGATTCTGGGTCTATTGACATTAGCAAGCGGCCACGCTTTTCTTAGCTATTGGTTTGCTCGCTATCAATTAACCACGACCCATCTAGACATTATGCAAGGAATTTTTATAAAAAAACGACGCACCATTCCATACGAACGCATTCAATCAGTCCACCAAAGACAATGGTTTTTCCTTAGGCCTTTTGATTTGGTCCATTTAAAAGTCGATACAGCAAGTGGCGGGGCCGCCGAAGCAGAAGCGAATTTACTCGCTGTGCCTACTTCAGTGTTTCAGCAATTAGAAGCCTATCGCGATCATGATGTCCCATCCAGCCAAACAGTAGCTACACCAGACGAGCCAGGCTACGCGGTCACGCAGCGAGAGATTTTTTTATTTGCCGCCACCGATCTTGGCCTGATCCCACTATTTTTTGCGGCATTGTCCTTACTAGATCAGCTGATACCTTCTGATTGGTTAGAAAAAGCCTCAACGGAAGGTCAATTGCTTTTCCGTTCAGGCTGGATCGTAGCATCCGTGTTAGCTATCTTGCTTTTACTTTGTCTCGTTTTTGTCTCTTTTGCCAAACAATTTATCCTGTTTTACCAGTTCCAAGTTACTCGCACTTCCCAAGAGTTACATATTGAACGGGGCTTATTTGAAAGACGAACCACCATTGTCCCAATTGCCAAAATCCAGCAAGTCCAGCTCAAGCAACAATTATTCAGACAAGTATTAGGCTTAACGACGGTCCAAATTATTTTAGCTGGCGAGCAAGAAAAAGAAGATAGCGTCCTTGGAAAAATCTATCTCTTACCGATTATTTCGCAAAAAATTGTGTACAAAAAATTAGCAGAGCTACTACCGGAATTGCAGCTAACTAAGCCTGACTTACACTACGTAACGGCGAAAAATCACCACTTACTTTGGTACTTCTGGCGCTGGCCACTAGCCTGTTTCGTCCCTGTAAGTTTGTTGGTTGCTTACTTTTTTCATTGGTTTGCTCTGATTCCTATCGCTTTCTTGCTCTTCTTTTTAGTTGCTGGTCTGTACAAGCGAGAAGTGCAAGCCTATGTCTACCATGATAAGCAACTCGTCATCCAAACGGCTCACTTTTTAACCAAAGAACTTTCTTTTGTGGCCCATCGACGTGTCCAAAATTTTGAAACAACTACGAGTCGCTGGCTATACCCCAAACATCTAGGTCATGTTGCACTTGCTTCTTTAGCCGGCTCCTACTCCGAGCAGTTGCACTTGCGATTTATCGCCCAACGAGACATCGACAAACTGTACGCATTTTATGATCAACAGAGTCAGCGCCATGACATAACTGTCCATTTACAGCTTGATGACTAGTTTAAGAACACTGTGACAAAAATTTTGGCTGCTCCAACTAAATAGAATCAATCACAACAAAAAGCCGTAAAAACCAAAAGTTATTTTTCAAACATTTGGTTTTTACGGTCTTTTTTTCAGCTGAACCATTCTGTCTCAGCCTCTTGCCTATGTTACGGCCGTTCAAAAGCAGCGCTCTTTGAAATAAGTCAAAACTTATCACTCATAGCTAACTACTTTTGACACGTCCTCATTGCTTATTGATTAAAACTCATGGTTGTTCAATGCATCTTCAACAGCCATTTGTGCTTCAATATCTGAAATACTATAAACATTTTCGCTAGCAACGGTTACTTCTTTTGGTTCCATGTTGCGGTAGCGAGCCATACCTGTACCAGCAGGAATGATTTTTCCGATAATAACATTTTCTTTCAATCCTAGTAATGGATCTTTTTTGCCTCGGATTGCAGCATCGGTCAAGACACGAGTTGTTTCTTGGAATGAAGCAGCAGATAAGAAACTATTTGTTTCCAATGATGCTTTTGTAATTCCAAGTAAGACTGGTCGCGCTGTGGCTGGAACACCACCAGAAACCAATGTTTTGTAGTTGCGGTCTTTGAAATCAGCAATATCTAATAATGTGCCTGGTAAAATATCTGTATCACCTGGATCCATCACACGTACTTTACGTAACATTTGACGAACCATTACTTCGATATGTTTGTCACCGATTTCTACCCCTTGCATACGGTATACACGTTGAACTTCTCGTAACAAGTAGTTTTCAACAGATAAGACATCGCGCACTTGTAATAAGTGTTTTGGTTCAATTGATCCTTCTGTAAGTGGTGCTCCACGATGAATCATGTCGCCTTCAGCCACTTTCATACGAGCTGTAAACGGTACGGTGTATGTCCGTGTATCAGTTTTACCTTTAATCGTGACTTCTTTCGTACGAGTCGCTGCATCTTCGGAGATATCAATGACATCCCCTGTTACTTCTGTAATGACAGCTTGCCCTTTCGGATTACGTGCTTCAAAAATTTCTTGAACCCGTGGTAACCCTTGTGTGATATCGTCTCCGGCTACCCCACCAGTATGGAATGTACGCATGGTTAACTGAGTACCAGGTTCACCGATTGATTGAGCCGCAATTGTTCCAACTGCTTCACCCACTTCAACTTCATTCCCTGTAGCAAGGTTACGTCCGTAACAATGTTTACATACACCATGTTTGGTATTACATGTAAAGACTGAGCGGATTGACACTTCTTCAATATCAGCATCAATAATTTGTTTAGCAATGTCTTCTGTAATCAAATCATTTTTACCAATGATTACTTCACCAGTAACAGGATTTTTGACAGATTTATGTGTGTAACGACCAATCAAGCGTTCTTCAAGTGACTCGATCATTTCATTTCCTTCACGAATTGCTTTGATGTTTAGGCCACGATCGGTGCCACAATCATCTTCGCGGATAATCACATCTTGTGCTACGTCAACCAAACGACGAGTTAAGTAACCTGAATCGGCTGTCTTCAAGGCGGTATCGGTCATCCCTTTACGCGCACCATGGGTTGAGATAAACATTTCTAAGACGGTTAATCCTTCACGGAAGTTCGAGATGATCGGTAATTCCATGATACGGCCATTCGGAGCGGCCATCAATCCACGCATCCCAGCAAGCTGAGTAAAGTTGGAAATATTACCACGGGCTCCTGAATCAGACATCATGAAGATTGGGTTTTTCGCATCTAATGATTCCATTAATTTTTGTTGGATTTGATCTTTTGCATCGTTCCATACGCCGATTACTCGTTCGTATCGTTCGTCATCTGTAATCAAACCACGACGGAATTGTTTGGTAATCGTTTCGACTTGTTTATGTGAAGCATCGATAATATCATGTTTTTCGTGTAATACCATGATATCGGCAATCCCTACAGTAATACCCGCAGTCGTTGAATGCTTGTATCCTAAGTCTTTCATACGGTCTAGCATACGAGAAGTTTCCGTTACTTTAAAGCGTTTGAAGACTTCTGCGATAATGTTTCCTAAGTTTTTCTTCTTAAATGGATGCACCAATTTTTGCTCTTTAATAAAGGCAGGAATATCTTGACCATGCTCAACAAAGTATTTATCTGGTGTTTGTACCGTTAAGTTAAAGTCGGTTGGTTCATTTAAGTAAGGGAATTCTGGTGGCATAATTGAGTTGAAAATGATTTTCCCAACTGTTGTTACCATCAAGTGACCTTTTTGTTCATCCGTAAATGGTTTTTCACCAAGTGTATTCGGATTAACGGCAATTCTTGAGTGCAAATGGACATAGCCATTGCGCCAAGCTGTAACAGCTTCATCCATATCACGGAAGATCATACCTTCACCTTCGCGACCTTCTTCTTCCATCGTTAGGTAATAGTTACCTAAAACCATATCTTGGGAAGGGGTAACGACTGGTTTGCCGTCTTTTGGATTCAAGATGTTTTGAGCGGCAAGCATCAACATACGTGCTTCTGCTTGTGCTTCTTCATTTAATGGTACGTGAACAGCCATTTGGTCTCCATCAAAGTCGGCATTGTACGCTTCACATACTAATGGATGCAAACGAATCGCGCGGCCTTCAACTAAGACTGGCTCAAATGCTTGGATACCTAGACGGTGAAGCGTAGGTGCCCGGTTCAATAGGACAGGGTGTTCTTTAATAACATCTTCTAATACATCCCATACGTCATCTTCTTGGCGTTCAATTTTACGTTTGGCATTTTTGATATTTGATGCTAATTCGCGTTTAACAAGCTCACGCATCACGAATGGTTTAAATAATTCAATAGCCATTTCTTTTGGTAGTCCACATTGATACATTTTCAAGAATGGTCCTACAACGATAACGGAACGACCAGAATAGTCAACCCGTTTTCCTAGTAAGTTTTGACGGAAACGACCTTGCTTCCCTTTCAACATATGAGAAAGTGATTTCAATGGACGATTTCCTGGGCCAGTCACTGGACGGCCACGGCGACCATTGTCGATCAATGCGTCAACTGCTTCTTGCAACATGCGTTTTTCATTTTGAACGATAATATTTGGTGCGTTCAAATCTAATAAACGTTTCAACCGGTTGTTACGGTTAATTACACGACGGTACAAATCATTCAAGTCAGATGTAGCGAAACGGCCACCTTCTAATTGAACCATTGGACGCAAGTCTGGTGGAATAACAGGAATGACATCCATAACCATCCAGCTTGGCTTGTTACCTGACGCGCGGAATGCTTCTAAAATATCCAGACGACGGATTGCACGTGTCCGTTTTTGACCAGAAGCTGTTTTTAATTCTTCTTTTAATTCAAGAACTTCACCATCTAGGTCAACATTATCTAACAACTGACGAATAGCTTCTGCACCCATTGCCGCATTAAATTCTTGGCCATATTGCGCACGTTTGTCGCGGTATTCGCGCTCTGTTAGTAATTGTTTGGCTTCTAAGCTCGTATTACCAGGCTCAATCACTACATATGAAGCAAAATAGATGATTTCTTCCAAAGCACGTGGGCTCATGTCTAACACTAGACCCATACGAGATGGAATACCTTTGAAATACCAGATATGAGATACTGGTGCTGCAAGTTCGATGTGACCCATACGTTCACGACGAACTTTTGAACGTGTGACTTCTACGCCACAACGGTCACAAACAATCCCTTTGTAACGGATACGTTTGTATTTTCCACAAGCACATTCCCAGTCTTTCGTTGGGCCGAAGATACGCTCGTCAAATAACCCTTCACGTTCAGGTTTTAAAGTACGATAGTTAATGGTCTCAGGTTTTTTTACTTCCCCGTAAGACCAGCTTCTAATTTTTTCTGGAGAAGCCAAACCTATTTGCATACTTTCGAATTTATTTACATCGATCAAAAGGGGTTCCCTCCATTTCATTTCATGGCTGTAGCAAAAGCAACTCGCCACCTAAATAGGTGACGGTCACTTCATTAATCTAAAGGATTTTCGACTGCTTCTTCGTCTTTCGGCGTAAAAGTAGGTTTTTGGCTTTGTGCATCACGTGCACTTTGTTGTTCTGCAAATTTCGTTAATGCATCAACAGTGATTAGATCATCATCTTCATCATCCATATCGCGTAATTCAATTTCTTGATCGTCGATATCTAGGACTCTCATGTCTAAACCAAGTGATTGTAATTCTTTTACTAATACGCGGAAAGATTCCGGAACACCTGGTTTTGGAATTGGTTCGCCTTTGACGATGGCTTCGTATGTTTTCACACGACCAACAACGTCATCTGATTTGTACGTTAAGATTTCTTGTAAAGTATAAGCAGCACCGTATGCTTCCAGTGCCCATACTTCCATTTCTCCGAAACGTTGTCCACCAAACTGAGCTTTTCCTCCAAGTGGTTGTTGTGTTACCAATGAGTATGGTCCAATTGAACGAGCATGCAATTTATCATCAACCATGTGGGCCAATTTAATCATATACATGACACCAACAGAAATACGTCCATCGAATGGTTCACCTGTACGGCCATCATAAAGAATGGTTTTCGCATCTTTGGCCATACCAGCTTCACGAACTGTTTCCCATACGTCTTCATCGGAAGCTCCATCGAAGACCGGTGTTGCTACGTGAATACCTAATTGACGGGCAGCCATTCCTAAGTGTAATTCCAATACTTGTCCAATGTTCATCCGAGAAGGTACCCCTAGTGGATTCAACATGATGTCGACTGGTGTGCCATCTGGTAAGAAAGGCATATCTTCTTCCGGCATAATGCGCGAAACGACCCCTTTGTTTCCGTGACGACCGGCCATTTTGTCACCTTCGTGAATTTTACGTTTTTGAACGATATAGACACGAACCAACATATTAACACCTGGAGATAATTCATCGCCTGCTTCACGAGTAAAGATTTTCACATCGTGGACGATCCCGCCACCGCCGTGAGGAACGCGTAGTGATGTATCACGTACTTCACGTGCTTTCTCACCAAAGATTGCATGCAATAGACGCTCTTCAGCTGAAAGCTCGGTTACTCCTTTAGGTGTTACTTTCCCAACTAATAAGTCACCATCTTCAACTTCCGCACCGATGCGGATGATACCCATTTCATCAAGGTTCTTCAAGGCATCTTCACCGACGTTTGGAATTTCACGAGTGATTTCTTCAGGTCCTAATTTTGTATCACGTGCTTCTGATTCGTATTCTTCGATATGAACAGATGTATAGACATCATCTTTTACAAGACGACGGCTCATGATAACCGCATCTTCATAGTTGTACCCTTCCCAAGTCATGAAGGCTACTAATACGTTTTGACCTAAAGCCATTTCGCCGTTTTCCATTGATGGTCCATCGGCTAATGTATCGCCTTTTTCTACTTGCTCACCTAAGCCGACTAATGGGCGTTGGTTGTAGCTTGTACCTGAGTTTGAGCGACGGAATTTCGTAATTGCATACGTATCAAGTGTGCCGTTGTCACGACGAACGCGAATTTCTTTTGCGTCTACGTATTCAACAACACCATCTGCTTTACATAAAAGAGCTGCACCTGAGTCATGGGCTGATTTGTATTCCATACCCGTTCCTACCCAAGGTGATTTTGGATTAATTAACGGTACTGCTTGACGTTGCATGTTGGCACCCATCAAGGCACGGTTGGAGTCGTCGTTTTCCAAGAAAGGAATACAAGCGGTAGCGACTGCGACTACTTGTTTTGGCGATACATCCATGTAATCGACTTTATTTACATCGATTTCTAAGTTTTCACTTGTTGCACGCGCCATTACGACAGAGTTTTTGAATGTTCCATCTTCATTTAATGGGCTATTTGCTTGGGCAACAACATAATGGTCTTCTATGTCTGCTGTTAAGTAATCAATCGTATCTGTTACACGACCACTTTCACGATCAACACGACGATACGGTGTTTCAATAAAGCCATATTTGTTTACTTTCGCGTAAGAAGCCAAACTATTGATTAACCCGATATTCGGTCCTTCAGGTGTTTCAATCGGACACATACGACCATAGTGAGAGTAATGCACGTCACGCACTTCATAACCGGCACGGTCACGTGTTAATCCACCAGGTCCTAAAGCTGATAGACGACGTTTGTGCGTCAACTCACCTAGTGGGTTGGTTTGATCCATGAACTGTGACAACTGAGAAGAACCAAAGAATTCTTTGATACTTGCTACCACTGGACGAATATTGATTAATTGTTGTGGCGTTAGTGTTTCTGTATCTTGGATAGACATACGTTCACGAACAACACGTTCCATCCGTGCTAAACCAATGCGGAATTGATTTTGTAATAACTCTCCAACTGAACGGATACGACGGTTACCTAAGTGGTCGATATCGTCCACTTTGCCGATACTTTCCATTAAGTTAAAGAAGTAGCTCATCGCTGAGATAATGTCTGCTGGGCGTACAGTACGTACTTCAGGTCCAGGGTAACCATTCCCAATCACATTGATTTCGCGTTCTGGATCAAGTGGTGAGAAGACTTTGATAACTTGAACTGTCATCGGGTCAGTCACAACACCGTCTTCAGATGGGTAATAAGTCACAGCGTTTAAGCCGTTTGTTAAGTATTCACCCAATGTTTCATCCATTACTTGATGCGTAATCACGGTACCTTTTTCAACAATGATTTCGCCTGTTTCTGGATCGACTAATGTTTCTGCTAATGTCAGATTCAATAGACGTGTACGCAAATCTAGCTTTTTATTAACTTTATAGCGACCTACAGCTGCTAAATCGTAACGACGGGGATCGAAGAAGCGAGCATTTAGTAGATTTCTTGAACTATCTGCTGTTTTTGGTTCACCTGGACGTAGACGTTCGTATACATCCTTCAATCCTTCTTCCGTTCGAGAATCACTCGCATTTTTATGCAAGTCTTTTTCGATCGTGTTACGTAAAGATTCGCTTTCGCCAAAAATGTCAAAAATCGTATCATCTGAGCCAAACCCTAATGCCCGAACAAGTACGGTCAATGGAATTTTGCGTGTACGGTCGATTCGAACGTACGAAATATCTTTGGCATCAGTTTCCATTTCTAACCATGCGCCACGGTTAGGAATCACTGTTGAGCCAAACCCTTCTTTTCCGTTTTTGTCTACTTTTCCATGGAAATATACACCTGGAGAACGAACCAACTGAGAAACGATTACTCGTTCTGCCCCATTAATGATAAAGGTTCCTTGTTCTGTCATCAGTGGGAAATCACCAAAGAAGACTTCTTGCGCTTTAATTTCGCCTGTTTCGCGGTTGGTTAAACGCAATGTGACATGCAACGGTGCCGAATAGTTGGCATCATGTGCACGTGCTTCTTCCACCGTATATTTCGGTGTTTTCAATTCATAATCCACAAATTCTAGTGATAGGTTTCCATTAAAATCATCAATTGGCAAAATATCTTCAAACATTTCTCTTAATCCTTCATCTAAAAACCATTGATAAGAGTCCGTTTGAATCTCAATTAAATTCGGTAATTCCAATACTTCACTGATCCGTGCGAAACTTCTACGTTCGCGGTGCTTTCCGTATTTTACTACGTGTCCAGCCAAGCTCTTCACCCCTCTAAATTTTCTTTCAAGAATTGCATGCACAATTCTTTACAGTATTGTTACAAAAATTAAATTTTAGTGACAGCGAACATTTTTTGCGGGTTTAGGACAAAAAAAAACCAAAAATAGAGACTCTTCAAAAAGGAAGCTTTCTACTTTTGTTTCTTATCCCGAAGCCGAAACGGACAATATTTCGTTTCTGCTCTTTGCACTTGCGATAGTTTTTGCATCTCTTAATTATATACACCTCTTCCTATTATGTCAAGGAATGTACCGCATCATTTCCTCTTCCACCAAATAGACAGGCCATCGCGTGAAAGCTATACTAACTATATGAATAATTGCGAAAGGAGCATCTTTGTGTCGACGAAAGAAAAAGTTCTATCTGTACTAAAAAACGCGCCTACGACTATTTTTTCAGGGGTTGCTTTAGCCGATCAGCTGCACGTCTCCCGAACAGCCATTTGGAAAGCCATTCGCGAGTTGGAAAAAAGTGGCTACACCTTTGAGCATTTGCCGAATGGCTACCGCTACTTACCTAGCGACGTATTAGCTATCGACGAGCTAGGTTCTTCCTTTATCCCACAAGGCAATATCTCACTGAAGGAAGAAACCATCTCTACCATGATGGATGCACGACAAGCCGCAGCTGCAGGTTGCCAAACGCCAGCTTTGTTTCTGGCAGAGACCCAGACTGGTGGTCACGGTAGATTTGGGCGGCCTTATTTTTCACCAAAGGGGCAAATCTATATGAGCCTACTGCTAGAGCCAAGTCAGACCTTCGCTGAATTGCCACAATACACGTTACTTGCCGCTGTCGCTGTCGCTCAAGCAATCGATCAAGTGACCGGAAAGACATCTGAAATCAAATGGGTGAACGATATTTATTTAGATGGCAAAAAAGTCTGCGGCATTCTCTCAGAAGCAACTAGTGACATCGAGATTGGTAAAATTAAGCATGTCGTTATCGGCATGGGTCTAAATGTATCGATCGATTCTGCGGCTTTTCCAGATGACATTAAAGAGCGTGCGACTTCCCTATTTGGTGGTAAGCGACCGCCTATCCTTCGTAATCAGTTGATTCAATTAATTTGGCAAAATTTCTTCCACCTCCTTCACGCATTGCCTGATCAAACATACATGGATTTATACCGTCAAAAATCATTTGTTATTGGAAAGCAAGTGAGCTTTACTCGCCAAGGTCATACCTACACGGGCATCGCCAAAGAAATCACGGCAACAGGTGAACTCGTTGTGCAGACTTCAACTGAATCCATTAGCCTTTCCTCAGGGGAAATTAGCTTAACAGCAATTGAGAAAAGCTAAAAAAACTGGACTACTAAGAACGAGCTGTTCTCAGGTAGTCCAGTTTTTTATTGGAAAAGGAGTTGCAAAACGAAAGTCGCTGCATAGACACTATTAAATAAAATCATATTTTTTATCGCATAGCCAAAGCTTTGGGGATGTGGCAAACTTTGACGATGTGCTCGTAAGTTTTGGCGAATCTTTGGAAATGTCAGTAACACCAATAACCGTGGCCAACCAAACACACCAAAAGGTAGACCAATTAAAATCATCAAATAGCAGGCAAACATCAAAAAGCGAAACAAAAAAATCCCTTGATCTCGACCGATATAATAAACAAGCGTGTAGCGATGATTTTTAATATCAGTCTCAATGTCCCGCAAATTATTCGCTAACATAATAGCCGCAATCGTAAACATAAGCGGGGAGGCCGCTAAGACAATCGCGGCTATTTGCCAGAGATGCCCAGTTAAGGCAAACGCGCCACTTTTCAAATCAAACTGCAAGAAAAAAACAGGTGCTGAGACGGTATTTATGTAGACCGTAATCACAAAGATACCTAGTCCCATCGTTACACCACTAAATAACTCACCCAGTGGCATGCGGGAAAGCAGAACGTTACTTACACAAGAAAAATGTTGAACTTGTTTTAAATGCACCCATCGTAGCAGTTGAAGCTGACCACATTAAGTTAAAAGATGGTTCAACGATTCCGACCCATACATTGATTTGGACTGCTGGAGTGAAAGCAACTTCTGATGCTGCTGACTTTGGACTCGAAAAAGCACGCGGCAATCGCTTAGTAGCAAATGAATACATGCAAGCAAAAGGTTACGAAACACAAAATATTTATGTTATCGGTGATTTGGTTTATTACGAAGAAACAGCAAACAAACCAACACCACAAATCGTTCAAGCTGCTGAACAAACAGGCCATACTGCTGCTGTTAACATCGTTAGTACTGTCAAAGGTGGCGAAAAACATGCCTTTAAAGGAAATTATCAAGGCTTTATGGTTTCAGTTGGTGCCAAATGGGGCGTTGCCAATTTATTTGACAAAATTCATTTAAGTGGTTTTTTAGCAATCATTATGAAACATATCGTAAACCTAAAATATTTCTTTGATATTCGTTCTGGCTATTATATGTTCCAATATTTGATGCACGAATTATTCCATATTAAAGACAATCGTACCGTGACGTATGGTCATTCTTCTCGTTATGGCAATGTTCTTTGGAGTGTACCTTTACGTATTTTCTACGGATTGGTTTGGTTCATTGAAGCGTTCAAAAAAATTGTTGGCGATGGCAACTGGCTACAACCACATACTTGGTTTGGCGAAGGTTCTTGGTTCACTGGTTCAAGCATTTTCCCTTGGACTTGGGATTATCAACAAGCAGCTGAAGCAACGAGTGCTGCTAGCGGTGTGGGGGCAGATGCGGCAGCAACGACAGCTGAAACAGCTACTCAAGCTGCACACTTTGGCTTGAGCTATGCATATGGTGAGCAACCAATGGCTGTCATTGAAAAATCACCTGATTGGTTCACAAGCATTATGAAAGTGATGATGCCAAACATGGAAGTAGCTATGTTCTTCCAAAAAATGATGGTTTTCGTTGAAATCGGAATTGCTTTAGCAATTATGGCTGGCTTATTTACTTGGTTGTTTAGTGCTTCGACAATTGTTTTAGTGTTAACATTCTGTATGTCAGGTATGTTCTATTGGGTAAACATTTGGTTTATTCCAGTTGCATTTGCATTAATGAATGGTTCTGGTCGTGCTGTAGGTTTAGATCGTTGGGTCATTCCTTGGTTGCAACGCACACTAGGCAAATGGTGGTACGGTACACCCAAATCCATATATGGACAAAAATAACCGTCCTTAACTGAACAAGCTTACTTATCCGAACTGCGCTTGATTGATTGCTTTCATCAAATGTGATGAGACAATACCAGTCCTGCCAGTTCGGATAATTTATTGCTACTAAGAACAATGTCATCTCTGTTCCAAATATGATACACTACTATCAAAAACAAAGGAGCCCGCTCATGTCATTCAAACAATTTTTTCGCAATAGTCGTATGAAACCATGGGACGGTGTCATGATCTTACTATTAATTTTACTTTCCTTTCTCCCACTTATCATTTTCAGCTACCAGCAAACACCTACGACCGATACGAAGAAAACGACGGCTGTTTTACGAGTGGATGGCAAAGAAATCCGCACGTTTGCGCTGGCCAGTGATGGGAAAACTTATACATATCGCTACGAAGATGCAGATGGCGACTACAATATCATTGAAGTATCCGGGGATAAAATTCGGATTACTGATGCCAATTGTGGCGATCTTATCTGCGTACAACGAGGCTGGATTTCAAAAAAAGGGGAGAGCATCGTCTGCCTACCTCATAAATTAGTCATCGAAATCCAAACGACTACAGGAGGTGACGATGGCGAGTTAATTTATTGATGCTTGCCCTACCTATGCCTTCAACTCGTTTACGAAAACTCATTTTCATTTCACTACTCGTTGCTCAAGGTGTCATTATTGGCTTGATTGAAAATATGATCCCTTATCCATTTGGCTTTGCTCCTGGTGCCAAACTTGGTCTAGCCAATTTAATAACCATTATTGCTTTGTTTACCATGCCAAAAAAAGACAGCTTCACCTTAATTTGGCTACGATTGCTATTGACGACTCTTTTAGGGGGGACCCTATCTACCTTCTTATACAGCATGAGTGGCGCATTACTGAGCTACTTTGGTATGTTACTAGTTAAGCAATTAGGACCAAAGCGCGTCAGTATTGTCGGTATCAGTGCTGTCGGAGGATTTATGCACAATATCGGACAATTAGTGACCGCATCTTTTATCGCCCAGTCTTGGACTGTGATGCTCTATTTGCCAATTTTGTCTTTTCTAGGTATTTTATCGGGAATTGCGATTGGGATTGCCGCCAATTACCTTTTACAGCGCGTCGAAACGTTACAAGCGTTTCGACGTGAATACGAACGTCAAACAAACCAAACGTGGTTTACAGAATAATCGAAAGAGGAATCTACTATGGAACTTCATCCCATGTGGCATGCCTATCCGACGTTAGAGACTGAGCTAGAAGAAACGTTGGTTTTAATGGAGGATGCCATTCATTTAAGAAACAAACCGGTCGAACAAGCCGTCTTACAAATGATTCACGCTGGTGGAAAAATGTTGCGCCCGGCTTATCAGTTATTATTTTCAAGCTTCGGACCAGAGCAAGATCGAAAAAAAGCTACCGCCATTGCTGCTGCAATCGAAATGCTGCATACCGCGACGTTAATCCATGATGATATTGTCGATGAAGCTGAATTGCGCCGTGGACTATCAAGTATTCGCTCGCAATTTGGTAATAGCGTAGCCGTCTATGCGGGTGATTACTTATTTGTCTCTTGTTTTAAGCTGATGGCTAATTATGCTTCTTCCATGAAAAGTCTCCAAATGCACTCCAAAAGTATGGAATCAATTTTAAATGGCGAGCTTGGGCAAATGGACAATCGCTTCAATATCGATCTATCGGTTGCTGACTATCTCGAGGCAATCTCAGGTAAGACCGCAGAGCTCTTTGCGCTGAGTTGTGCCATTGGTGCCTATGAAAGTGGCACGAGTCGGAAATTTGCCGAGCAAGCTGGAAAAATCGGCCTAGCAATCGGCATGGCATTTCAAATTATGGATGATATTTTAGACTATACACAAGACCAACAGAAGCTTGGCAAGCCTGTCTTAGAAGATGTGAAGCAAGGCGTCTATTCTTTGCCTCTGATTTTAGCCTTAGAAAGTGATGCGACACGTCTCAGACCTTTACTTGAAAAACGTGGGAACTTATCCCAGGCAGAACAACACCTGATTTTTGAATTGGTGCATGACTTGGGCGGCGTTACTCGGGCGCAAGATTTTGCCAAAGAGTATACTGACCAAGCGCTAAAGCTAATTAAAAAATTGCCAGCTACAGCCGAGCGCGATCAACTCGCTCAATTGACAGAGACGATCTTATCGCGACAATCATAAAATTTATGACAGACTAGCTACAAGAAAAAAGACCATACCATCCAGAAGTTGTTTCGCAACTGTTTGGATGGTATGGTCTTTATGCTTGTCCTCTTTCAAAATCAAGTAAGGCCTGCTTGCGTTGAATGCCTCCAGCATAGCCTGTTAGCTTACCATTTTTCCCAATCACACGATGGCAAGGAAGTAAGATAGCTACTGGATTATGACCGATTGCACCACCTACCGCGCGCGCCCAGTTCTTTGCATTCGACTGGTCTGTCAGCTTTTTAGCAATGTCTAGATAGCTCCAGACTTCACCGTATGGAATTTTTTTCAACACTTCTAAGACCGCTTGTCGAAAGGGTGTCACTTCTGGTGCAATGCGTAGCTGTTCGATTGATGGCTGATGTCCTGAAAAATACTCATCGAGCCACACACGCGTCTGGTCGATGATTTCATTCGTCCCTGTCGGAATCTCTTCAAAGGAATACGACGCAAAGAAGTATTTTTGATCAGAAAACCAAATACCAACAAGAGACTCTCCCTTAGCCAAAAGTGTTAACTGACCTACTGGAGATGCATAGTCGTTTTTTAGATACATCTTGTTCCCACCTTTCAATTTTTAGCGCATTGTCACAAATTCTTCTGCGCCAGTCGGGTGAATGGCTACAGTATTATCAAAATCAGCCTTGGTTGCGCCCATTTTGATTGCCACAGCAAAGCCTTGCAACATCTCATCAACTCCGCGACCAATCGCATGTAAGCCAATGATTTTTTCTTCTTTGCCAAGACAAATCAGTTTCATTTCGCATTTTTGGCGGTACTCATTCAAAGCAAAGTACATCGGCGTGAAGCGACTGCGATAGATGGTCAGCTCCTCTTCACCATACTGCTCTTTTGCTTGCTGTTCGGACAGTCCGATGGTCGCAATAGGTGGATGGGTAAAGACCACAGTCGGAATCAAATGGTAATCCAAAAATAATTCAGTTTGTTGATTAAATAATCGTTCAGACAAACGTCTGCCCGCTGCAATCGCGACAGGTGTTAACTCTACCGCACCCGTCACATCGCCGACAGCGTAAATGTTTTCACTTGTCGTCGTTTGAAATTTGTCAACTTGAATAAACCCTTGGTCATCCAATGTGACGTCGGTTTTTTCTAAGCCTAAATTCCCAGTGTTCGGTTGGCGACCACCGGCAAAAATGACGCACTCACTCACCACAGTACGACCATCTTCAAAAGTCGTTTGATACGTTGAACCGACTTTTTCGATTTTTTTCGCAACGGCATCTTGCCACATCCCAATACCCATCTCTTGATATAGCTCAACTAAATTGGTTGAAAGCATCTGATCAAACGTCCTTAGTGGCAATCCCTTGCGATACGCCCACGTCACTTGACTACCCAAGCCATGAATGACGCCACTTAACTCCGCCGCAATATAGCCGCCGCCAAGTACAAGTACCGCTTTTGGCAATTCTCTTAAGGCAAAGAAACCATCTGAGTCAATCACATACTCCCCACCTGGAATGGCCAATGGTTTTGGCCGTCCTCCCGTCGCAATCAAAATATGCTTGGCTTCAAACAATTGGTTATCCACAGAAATCGTATGGTTATCCACAAATTGTGCATAACCTCTACAAACTGTTACGTTATTTCCGTCTAATCCCTTTTGATACGCGCTATGAAGATAGGTAATGTATGCTTCACGGTTATCCACAAGCTCCGTGAAATCAACTTTGTCCACATGTGCATAAATCCCATAGCCGGAAGTGTCTCGGCGAACACTCTCCAGTAAATCACTTGCTTGCCACATAACTTTTTTGGGCACGCAGCCCACATTGACACACGTCCCACCTAGTTCATTTCCCTCTACTAATAACACCTTTGCTCCATGCATTCCCGCACGATTAGCAGAGGCGATCCCACCGCTACCTCCTCCGATCACAATATAATCATACGACTTCACTTGGCTCATCTCTTCACTCCTCATAGAATAACTTATCATTAAGCTACCACGCGTCTGACAGTCGGTCAAGACAAGTAACTTGTGGAAAAGGTGTCACATACTTTTTCGCTGATTTCAAATAAACCAGCGCGACCGAATTAGCAAGCAAACAACCAGAATACCCACAAAGTTTGCGAAACAACTTCTGGATTTTCTGGTTGCTTGAATCTATCTCGGCCTCTTCGTTCTTATTTCTTCTTCCGCATCATATCACCGACTTGAACGGGTTCAACGACGGGCATCGTTAGTATCATCATTGGATTCGGCGCACGATCAATGGCCTCGCCCTCTTCATTTTTCATCTCTAAGACAGTCTGTTCAAAGTGATGGAAGCCTGGGCCATAAAATTCGATTTCATCGCCGACTGAAAAGTAGTTACGCTGACGAATGGTGGCTACTTTGGTTTGTTCATCGTAAGCCATTACTTCACCGATGAATTTGTATTCCGGAATTTTACGACGCTCACCGAATAATTGCTCATTTTCGGTAGGAACATGATAATAAAAACCCGTTGCTAACTCTCGTTGCGCTACTTTCCACAACTCATCAACCCATTCTTGCTTGCAGACGTAGTGTTCGGGATCAGCCATATAGCTGTCGACGGCTGCCTTGTATACATTGGCCACTGTCGATACATAATGAATCGACTTCATCCGCCCTTCAATTTTAAAACTATCGACGCCATTTTCGATCAAATCAGGAATATGTTCAATCATAGACATATCTACCGCGCTCATCGAAAACTCTTCTGCCACCGCTCCTTGATTGGTTAATGACCGGCGCTCAGAGCCAAATGGCATGTCGTATAAGTCGTATTTCCAACGACAAGACTGCGAACAGCCTCCACGATTGGCATCACGCATCGACATGTGATTGGACAAGGTGCAGCGGCCAGAATACGAAATACACATCGCACCGTGAATAAAGGCTTCAATCTCAATATCGGTCTTGGCACGAATAGCAGCAACTTCCTCCATTGACACTTCACGCGCCAATACGACGCGTTCCAAGCCTTCTTCTTTCCAAAATTCTAATGTCTCGACATTTGTGGCCGATGCTTGCGTCGATAAGTGCACTGGCAATCCTGGCGCTTCGGTAATACAGATCTCGATTAACGCTGGATCAGATACAATAACTGCTGAAATACCGACATCCCGTAGTTGGCGGAAAAATTCACCCGCCCCTTCTTGATTGCCTTCATGGGTAACCATATTTGCTGCCACATAGACTTTGGCTTGATGCGCTTTGGCGTACGCGACACCTTCTGCCATTTCTTCATAAGAAAAATTTCCCGCACGGCTACGTAATCCATATGCATTGCCGCCAATGTATACAGCATCCGCTCCATAATGAATCGCTGTTTTTAATTTTTCCAAGGTCCCAGCTGGCGCTAAAATCTCTGGACGTTTCAGTGGTTTTTTTACTTGCATGGTAAAAGAAACCCTCCTTGAGTTATTTTATTTTTGTTGGATCGAGATGGTAAAATCCTGTATCGAGTTTGCGTGACTGGGGATGAATTGCCGCCAGCTTAGCAAATAACGCTTGCCCTTGGTGCTCATCCCACGTACCAGCTAGTATGGCTTGGCGTGCTTGATGGTATAAGCTTGTGACTTCAACGAAGCTATCCCCCGGTGTGAAAAGACCATCTAGCTTCCACGTGCCGTAGCCAGTAGCCACTAGCTCAGCTAGCTCGTCAGTCAGACAAAGGTCATTATTGGCAAAGATATGTGTGCCGTGACTATCTTCAAAAATGGAATAATGCGTATCGGGTTTTTTTGGTTCTGAAAGAAAGAGACCGCGCTCTTTGCTGGCCTGCTCTTTTTGCTTGGTGAAGTGATAGTAATTTTGTAACAATGGTCGCTTGGATTGATGAATACAGGTCGCTCCATAGACCAACACTTCAGTCGGAATTGTGACACTTTCCACAAGAGAGTGCATCTCTTCAAAGGGAACTTCACGTGCGAGTACGGCGCCGACTGCCCCTTTTTTCGCCCAAAAGTTGATCTGTCTGGCGCTCGTCACTAGCGTCTCACCATCATAAATAAAGGGAATCGCCAATTCCGGCTGATGCTTCATCACATAGATAATTCCTGGATCCCCAATCGCAATCTGATCTACTTTAATAGTCCGTAAAAAAGCTAAATACGCTGGAATTTCTGTCATTTTTTCTGTATGCATGATACCATTTACGGCAACGGTCACTTTTTTCCCTTTTTGATGTGCCAAAGCAACCAACTCGGCTTGCTGCTCTCTAGAAAACGAGTGCGGCAAGCGCAAACCAAATTGCTCTTCACCAAAATAGAGAGTATCCACGTACGAAAGCAAGGCCTCCGCTTGTGAAAGTGATTCAACTGTTGCAATCAATTCAATCATATTCTCTCCTCCTATCAACTTATTCATATTATCACAAACTATTTGTGAAATGAAGAACCTTTTCTTTTTTTCACGAAAAAAAAAGCTACCTAATCCGAGCACATATCGCTCATGATCAGATAGCTTTTATTAGACTTCTTGTAAGACTTTCTTTTCTTTTGGCTCACGCACAGATAGGGTGATGATTCCTTTCTTCGCGCCAATGGTTACTCGATCTCCTAGGTGCACTTGACCGGCAAGTAACGCTTCACTCAAGCGATCTTCCACTTCTTTTTGCAAGGCACGGCGGATTGGTCTCGCTCCGTATTCTGGATCAAAACCAACTTTGCCAATTACATCTAAAGCAGCTGGTGTGATTTTTAGTTGAATTTCTTGATCTTGCAAGCGTCGAACAATCGATTGACTCATGATTTTCACAATTTCATGAATTTCTTCTTGGTTTAACGCACGGAAGACGACTGTTTCATCAATCCGGTTTAAAAATTCAGGTCGGTACGCTTTTTTCAGCTCTTGCATAATCCTTTTTTGCATTGATTGGTAATCTTTGCTGACATCAACGACATTAAAGCCAACATTTTTTTCTTCCCGAATTTGGGTTGCACCGATATTTGACGTCATAATCAAAATCGTATTTTTGAAGTCAACGTTACGCCCTTTTGAATCGGTCAAGCGACCATCGTCTAATACTTGTAGCAAAATATTAAAGACATCTGGATGTGCTTTTTCGACTTCATCAAGCAAGATAACAGAATATGGTTTGGCGCGTACTTTTTCTGTTAATTGACCACCTTCATCATAGCCCACATAGCCTGGAGGAGACCCTATCAAGCGTGAGGTGCTATATTTTTCCATGTACTCAGACATATCGACACGAATCAAGGCATCTTCACTACCAAACATCGCTTCAGCTAATGCTTTTGCTAATTCCGTCTTGCCGACACCAGTTGGTCCTAAGAACATAAATGAGCCAATCGGACGATTCGGATCTTTTAAGCCACTGCGCGCACGGCGAATGGCACGGGCCACTGCTTTGACTGCGTCATCTTGGCCGACTACGCGTTGATGTAAAATACTTTCTAGTTGCAACAAGCGTTCACTTTCTTTTTTCTCTAACTGATTCAAAGGAATGCCTGTCCATTGTGACACGACGCCTGCGACATCTTCTGCAGAGACTTCATCTTGATAATTAGCCACTTCATTTGCTTCTTTTAATGTCAACGCTGCTAATTCTTGGCTAACGACTTTTTCTTTTTGGCGAATCGCGGCTGCTTCATCAAATGCTTGGTCACGAATGGCCATTTCTTTTTGTTCCATCAAATGAACCAATTGATTTTGTAAAACGGTCGAGCGAGTCGCTTCATCCGCTTTATCCAACCGCACTTTCGCAGCACTTTCATCCATCAAGTCAATCGCTTTATCTGGCAATTGGCGTGAGTTAATGTAACGAATGGATAGTTGGACGGCCGCATGCAATGCATCGTCAGTAATTTCTACGCCATGGTGCTCTTCGTAGCGTGGACGGAGCCCTTTTAAGATTTCTTCTGCTTCTTCTGCTGTCGGTTCATCGACTTGCACACGCGCAAAACGTCGCTCTAAAGCAGAATCTTTTTCGATATATTTTTGGTATTCATCTAAAGTGGTCGCACCAATCGTCTGCAATTCCCCACGCGCTAAGGCTGGTTTCAGAATGTTCGAGGCATCGATTGCCCCTTCTGCTCCTCCTGCTCCAATTAAGGTATGCAATTCATCGATGAACAAAATGATTTGACCATCTTGGTAAATCTCATCAATAATTTTTTTCATGCGGTCTTCGAATTCCCCGCGGTATTTTGTCCCGGCTACTAAAGCACCCATATCTAGCATCATTAGGCGCTTTTGTTGCATATCGTCTGGGACTTCACCGTTGACGATTTTTTGGGCCAATCCTTCTGCAATAGCTGTCTTACCGACACCTGGTTCGCCGACTAGGACCGGGTTATTTTTCGTACGACGACTTAAAATTTGAATCAAGCGCTTGACTTCTTTGGTCCGACCAACGACTGGATCCAAGCGGTTTTCGCGCGCCAATTTGGTTAAATCACGCGCCAAGGCATCCAATGTCGGGGTCCCGTCTGCTTGATTGTTCGAACGTGTTTGGCGCCGGCGATTACCAGCAGCTTTATTCTCAGAGACGCCCATTGTTTTTTTTAGTAATTGACGGACTTTGGATAGACTAAAGCCTAAGTTCAAGACGATGCGAGAGGCTAAAATCTCTTCATCACGCATCAATCCCAATAATAAATGCTCCGTGCCGATTTGTTGAGAGCCAAAGCGTTTGGCCTCATCACCAGCATAAGCAAAGATTTGTCTTGCTCGTGGTGAGTATGGTAAAAAACTACCTTCTGGATATACTTTTACCATGCCATAACCAGTCAAATGCTCAATTTCTTCGCGAACGTCATTTTCTTGGACATTCATTTCTCGTAAGACCTTACCTGCAATTCCTTCTTGTTCGATGATGAGTGCCAATAAGAGGTGCTCAGAACCGACCGATTGATGCTTGAAATATTTTGCTTCTTCTTGAGCAATTGCTAATACGGCTTTTGCTCTTGGTGTGAATAATTCATCCATACTAGTCACTTCCTATCTTCATAACTCAAACGTTCCAATATAGCACGCATTAGAGACGCACGAATTTGATCTTCTTCAGCAATAGTTAACACACTTTTGGCAATTGTCGTTAACAACAAATGCCCTTCTCGCTCTGTTATAATTTCTTCTTCATACAACTTTTGAATAATCGCAATGGCATCCTTTTCGGTCAACTCATCGCCAAACAATCGCTTGACATGCTCCAAAAACTGATGACAACTGCTCATGCGAACCTTCTCAATGCGAATGTAGCCACCGCCACCTCGCTTACTTTCGACACTATAGCCGCGGGTGATGGTAAAGCGAGTATTAATGACATAGTTAATTTGTGAGGGAACGCAATGAAACAAACTAGCCATCTCGGCCCGTCGGATTTCAATGATTTCACTCTCTTCTAAAATCTGCTTAATATAGGCTTCGATTAAATCAGAGGTATTTTGTTGCGCCATGAATTCGTTCCTCCCTTGACTAATACTGACCTTAATTATACCCAATTTTTTTCTCATTGGAAAGAAGAAGGCCTATCGCCTGTGAGAATTTGTTGTTTGTTCACTATACATCGATTTGTAAAAAGAAACAACTTTCTGCTTTGCCTCTTGTTGTAGAAAAAGACCAGAAGAGCCAAAAGTTTGAGAAATGGTGTGCACCCCGTCAATAGGACAATGAAATAGTATAAGATTTTTTCGTCGAAC
>ENA-OWZU01000165-OWZU01000165.1-human-gut-metagenome-genome-assembly--contig:-NODE-165-length-25404-cov-28.278078_pt1 | contig 25404 bp, 30 predicted proteins | sample MGYA00249263_ERZ652121 | MGnify/ENA primary metagenome ERZ652121 (study PRJEB26925, sample SAMN05827113) | human gut metagenome | biome: ENVO:2100002; feature: ENVO:00000062; material: ENVO:00002003... | reverse complement strand
CTAACTCTTCCATCTTACGATAATCTTGATAATATTCTGGTTCATATCTCAATTCTCGCATTGCCTCTAAATCTTGTTCTGCTTCCTCTAAAAGCACTTCTAGTTTTGCGACACGATTCTTAATTGCTTTTAAATCTGTGAAAGATACCGTTTGCGGCTTCACTTCTTTTTCGACCTTGGCAACCGATTCCACAAGTTCATTACTTGCCTTTTTTTCTAAGTACTCTTCGTAATTCAAATCATACACTTTACTGATTGAACCCATTTCTAGTACACGTGTAGCCATCTTCTTTAAAAACATACGGTCATGCGATACAAATAGAATTGTTCCATCATATTTTTCCAAAGCGGACTCCAAAGCTTCTTTCGCCGGAATATCCAAATGGTTTGTCGGTTCATCCAACAATAGAACATTATCATGTTCTAACATCAATTTTGCCAAAGCCAATCGAACTCTTTCTCCACCTGATAAATCATTCACTTCTTTAAACACTTCATCCTGTGTAAAAAGGAAACTTGCTAACGTATTACGAATCTGTGTTTGTGTTGCATCCGGATCCATGTCCCACAATTCATCCAATACATTCTTATTTGACTTCATCTGAGCACTTTCCTGATTAAAATACCCTACATCAATTTGATGGCCAAATTTAAAGCTACCTGATATCGCAGGCAGTTCTTTCACCAAAGTCTTGATCAAAGTTGATTTACCTATTCCATTAGGACCAACGATAGCCATTCTTTGTCCTTGCAATAACTGAAAAGAAACATCAGACAGCACTTTATCATAACCAACCTTTAAATCTTCCACTTCAAGAACCTGCTTACCACCTTTTCTTGCACAAGTAAACACAGCCTTCATCTGACTTGTATCTGAAGTACTATCTTCAATTCTATCCATGCGATCTAAATATTTCTGCTTACTCTTGGCAAAAGCAGCCTTATTCTTTTTATAGCGGAATTTTTCAATCAAATCTTCTAAACGATGAATCTCTTGTTGCTGACGAATATACGCTTCATGATTCTTTTTTAGATATTCATCTTTTGCCTTCAAATAATGCGAGTAATCCCCCACATATCTTTGGGTTTTACCAAACTCAATTTCCACGATTTCATCTACAACATGATCCAAGAACATTCGGTCGTGACTCACTAAAACAACCGCGAAAGGATAATGTTTCACATAATTTTCAAGCCATTCAATAGCTGCAATATCCAAATGGTTTGTCGGTTCATCCAATAATAAGATATCTGGTTTTGTCAATAACAGTTTAACCAGCGCAATTCTCGTTTTTTGTCCAGAACTAAATTCACACAATTTTTTATTTAAATCGCTTTCATCAAACTGAAAATGGAAAAATACATTCTTTAATTCCACCTCATATTGATATCCATTCAATGCCTCAAAACGCGTTTGCAGTGCATCGTACTTTTCAAGTTGCTTCTCACTTGAATCCATTTTAAGCACTTCTGCCTGGGCATTTAACTGCTTTTCCAATTCTCGAACCTTGTCAAAAGCCGTTAAAAGTTCTTCATACACTGTCTTTTCTTCGTCCACAAAAGTAATCTGTGCCAAATATCCAATATTTGTACCATTTAAAACCATACGAGAACCCGAATCATAGTTTTCCTGTCCACATATAATTTTCATCAGCGTTGTTTTACCACAACCATTACGACCAACCAACGCAATCTTTTCATTATCACGTACTTGAAAGTTAGCACCTGCCAAAACTGTTTTTGCTCCAAATGACTTTTGTATATTACTTAATTGTAACTTCATACTATCACCCTAAATTTCAAAATATCTAACAATACCTTTCACCAAAGTTTTCGCTATCGCATCCGCATTGTCATTAAAATAAGCAACACTTTGAGAATTCATTGCACTCGCATATGAAAAGTATAATCCATACATCCCATAGGCATCTTTATATTTTGCATTTCTCATTTCATCACCATAAACACCAGTGTATGTTGCTCTTCCACCAGTTTCTCTTAATTGTGGGTAAAGTTCATATTTTTTTACTTCACCCTTTTCATCTTCGGCAAAGGAATCATATAAAACTCCATTTTCCTGCGTGCTATTCGTTCTAGCCGCATACAATGTCAATCCACTTTGATCCATATAATATGAGATTGTATTAGCCAACCCACTATTTGTATATGGACTTGCCATCATATAAGGCGCATCTACATTTTCATCATAGCTTGCACCCAAGGCAATATATAATTTAGCCTTTGCCTTATAACCACGAGCCGGACGACCATCTGCACCATAATAACCTGGCGTTTCATTTTCTTTACGTAAAATCTTAACTTTTAATCCCTTTTCTTCTAATTCTTTTTTTAATTTTTTCGCAAATTCCATAGAAGAAGTTGGTTCATCTAAAATTGATGTACTTGCACCATAATCTACTGTATTTGAGATGTAATTCATCGCATTTCCACATGGATCGATCACTACATCATATACATTGGATTTTGGGATATGCTTAGTGACAATAATAAACGAATAATTTTTCTTTAAATGAATATCATACTCTTTTAATGCCTCTTTATCTGCCACAAACGTAATATCTTTCACCTTTTTATTGCGACGCATTGTTGTGATTGTCTTCGCCTTAAATGCCTCGTCAAAATAAATACGCTCCTTTTCATAATGATCATATGTATATAGTTCATAAATTCCTTCTTTTAAAGAACCTAAATCAATACCTGAATCCACTTTTCCATTAAATGTAAAACTTGTAATGGCATCATTCATTACATTTCTTAAAACAATGTTATTGCCTTGCATTTTATCCATTTTCTTTGTACCATACTCATCTTTATACAAAGACAACGTCTCCCCATAAACTAAATAATCACTGAGTCGATAAGACCCATCAAAACTTGTCTCCACCTTTTTTTGCAACTTTTCAACATCCACTGTATCCAAATAAGATTGTGACAACTTATCTATTTCAGTTGGTCTTGAAACATATAAAAAAACACAAACAACCGCAATAGCGATAGTAACAACCCCAACGATCATCGTGCTTAAATTTCTCTTATTAACTACTCTTACTTTTTTCATACCCCTTATTTATATCACACAAGAAAACAGGTATCAACGAGATACCTGTTTAATTCATTAGAAAATTAAATTTCTAGGTGTACGTGGATATGGCTGAACATCACGAATATTCGCAACACCACTTAAATACATCAACATACGGTCAAATCCAAGACCAAATCCTGAGTGTTTGCATCCTCCAAAGCGACGTAAATCTAAATACCATTGTAATGTTTCTTGTTCCATTCCAATTTCTTTCATACGATTCACTAACACATCATAACGCTCTTCACGTTGAGAACCGCCAACTAATTCTCCAACATAAGGAACTAATAAGTCACATGCTGCAACTGTCTTGTTGTCATCATTGACACGCATATAGAATGCTTTAATATCCTTTGGATAATCCGTTAAGAAAACAGGACCATTTACGACTTTTTCGCAAATATAACGCTCATGTTCACTCTGAAGATCCATACCCCAGAAAATATCCTGGTTTTCAAATTGATCTTTTGCTTTTTCCAAATATTCAATAGCCTTTGTATAAGTCATTCTTTCAAAGTTAGAGTTTGCAACATGAGTCACACGTTTAATACATTCTTTATCGATCATTGATGCAAAGAATTCCATTTCTTCTTTAGCATGTTCTAAACAATAGTTGATACAATATTTGATCATTTCTTCAATACAATCCATGTTATCGTCTAAATCAGCAAATGCAAGTTCTGGTTCAATCATCCAGAATTCAGAAGCGTGACGAGTTGTATTTGAGTTTTCTGCACGGAAAGTTGGACCAAAAGTATATACATTGCGATATGTTAATGCGAATGGTTCAACATGCAATTGTCCAGATACTGTAAGTTGAGCATGTTTACCAAAGAAATCCTTGTCATATTTTGCATCTTCACGAGTTGTAACTGTAAAACATTCACCAGCACCTTCTGCATCATTACCAGTAATTTCAGGTGTATGTACATATACAAATCCGCGATTCTGGAAGAATGTGTGAATTGCCATACTTAATACACTTCTTAATCTAAACATAGCATAGTATGTATTTGCACGAGGACGTACATGAGGAATTTCACGCATAAATTCAAAACTGTGACGTTTTTTCTGTAAAGGATAATCGTGATCACATAATCCTAAAACGCTAATACTTTCGGCTTGAATTTCAAATGGCTGTTTTGCATCTGGAGTACATACAAGTTTTCCTGTTACTTCCATAGCTGAACCTGTTGTAATTTTTGATACTTCATCAAAGTTTTCTAAGCTATCCGCATATACAACCTGCACATTTGAAAAAGTTGTTCCATCATTCAACGCAATAAATCCAACTGCCTTTGAATTACGATTTGTACGAACCCATCCCTGCAAAGTAATACTTTGTCCATCGTACTGTTCAAATGTTTCTTTTAATTTTTTTACTAACATAGTTTCTCCCTTCAAAATAAAAAAAACGTCCCTTAATTAAAAGGAACGATTATTACCGCGGTACCATCCTGTTTCATCACACGTATGTATGCACTCAATTGGAATTTAACGCATTCCACACGTTACTGTCTACTTAATTTCTCCAGTACGACTCCACAGGTGTTATCAATCCAAACTTGCACTGTCTATTTTCACCTAACAAGACTCTCTTTACATGTTCGTTTTGGACGACTTCTATTTCTGCGCCTTTGTTTCTAATGAATTTGTAATAAATACCAATTCTTGTATAGATGATACCACATCAATACTTTTAATGACAACCCCTTTTGGAACCAAAAAATGTTGATGCGTAAAATCAACGATACCATTAATTCCACATTGCACTAATTTATCTACTGTTTCTTGTACATCATGTGAAATTGTTAAAATCGCAATACGACATCCTTCAGGAATCTTTGTGTCTAATTCTGACATTGGATATACTTCGACACCAAATTGTGTTCCACACTTAGCTGGATCCACATCAAAGGCACATGCGATTTCACCAACAACATAATCCCATTTATTATAATTCATTAACGAACGACCTAAGTTACCAGCACCAACTAAAATTATTTTTTCGTCAAAATCAACGCCTAACTGACTATTAAATATTTCAATCAGTTTATCCACATCGTATCCGTAGCCTTGTTTTCCAAGATTCCCTAAAAAGGAGAAATCACGACGAATTGTTGTAGGCTCAATATCTACAAAACTCGATAATTCTTTGGACATAATTCGTTCAACGCCATTTTTTTGAAGTTTACGTAAAGCTTTTAAATATACTGGATACCTCTGTAAAGTTGCTTTGGGCACATTTCTATTCTGCATTTTATCACCCCACGCAATAATAATATCATATTTGTGATATATTTAACAAGTTAACTTGTGAAAAAATTTAAAAAACAAAAAAGTCGATTGCTCGACTTTAGAAAATTGATTGATCCACCTGCAACAATGTTGAATCCACATCTTGAAGAAGTGTTTGAATTCTTGAATTATAAAAATAAGGAACACCCTTCTTTTTCGCGAAAAACAATACAAGCGCCCACAAAATTACTAGTAAAATAAATGAAACCCTAAAAGAAATGTGAATCAAAAGAACAAACACAAGTAAAAACACAATATATGCAAGTGTGTCTAATAAGATAAATCGTTGAAATATATTTTTCAGTGTAATCTGATAATAATCTCTTTTTCTAGATAGAAAAGCTTTCGTGATAGAATCATATTCCTCATTAAATTCCATTTTAATTAAATCGTTCTGATTCTCTTTATGCTCTTTATAAAATACAACTTCCTGCATTCTTAAAAGACAAAACAACATGGCCTGCTTATTTTCGTCTTTCGAAAACTTTTTATAATACAATTCCAATAACTTTAAATAATCATTATCCGAAATTGATTTTCCAACCATATTTTGTGCAATGACTTCTAAGCGTTCTGTTAATACATCTGAAAATACAAGAATGTTATTTTGAGCACGTCTTTCAATTTCCTTTAAAGCCCCAAGAAAATGATCAGCCACGATATGCCTTAAGCGCACATGCGATTTGATCTGGACAAGATGTTGGCTTATTTCCACATGTTACTCCAGTCAAAGTATCGATAACTTCATCTACACTTCTTCCCTTCAATAAACATCCAATTCCCTTTAAATTTCCATTGCATCCACCAATGGCCTCAAAACTCTTAATAATTCCATCTTCAATTTCAAAATTGAATTGACGACTACAAACACCCTTTGGTGTATAACTATATTTTTCCATAATTTCCTCCACTTAATCGGTCTAAGACCTTTCTACATACTACTGCTATTAATATACCACTCACAATGGACAATGCCAAAAGAATTGGTAAAAACAACTGCATAAAATACTGTTGGTAAATCCAAGTAATTGCGATTACTTGTCCTATATTATGAAAGCTAGCTCCAAGTATACTTACGCCATAAATCGAAAACGCCTTACTTCGATACGCTAAGATCATCGCAATACAAGCCAAGATACCACCGCTTAACGAAAGCCAAAACGAAACAGAAAATAACATTCCCTGCATCAAACTCGATAAAAAAATTCGTAGTAACGATACATAAGCCAATGATTTTTCATCATACATATAAAGTGCAAATAAGCCAGCAATATTTGCCAAACCAATCTTATATCCAGGAACAATCATAAATATACCTACAAAACTTTCTAAAAGCTGCAATAATATACCGACCGCAACCAAGAAAGCTAAAATCACACTTTTCTTGACCCTCATTGTATCACCGTATCCTGACTGGCTTCTTTTTCAATTTTTACAACGGTCTCATTGGGCAAACATACAATGGGAACATTGGCATCCGAAACATAACCTTGTTTCGAACAATAATGATGTGGACTCTTTTCTTGTGTAACACGCACTTTTTTCTGTTTAACCTCAATATGCACTTTTCCAAGCTTTCCATTTACGACATACGTTCTATCTTTTGATAAATCAATACGCAAAACTTGTTTTTCCTTAACATATACACTCGCATACGCATTTTCATTTTTACTAAAAAATAAAGGAACACATAGTACTACCGCTACGATCATAATGCATACTATCAGAATTTTATCTGCCTTTTTCATTATTGAACGACCACACTTACATTTTTTGTGACTGAATTTCCAAAACGATCACTGATTTTTACTTGTACATCCTGTGTGGATGCAGTAGATGTATCAACATTAGCTTCAAAAGTAACTCCCGATAGATCTGTCGCATGAAAGTAGGAATTCCAATCAATATTCTGTCCAACCCCAATTGTGATTTGACCCACTTCACTTGCACATACTGGAGCCGTTGTATCTTTAACTTTTATCACAAAAGGATACTCTTTACTCCCATCCACAATCGCAAAGTCATATTCACCAACAACCAAATAATCCATTCCAGATGTCATAAAGCGATTATTTTTCTTATCTACCCCAACACTTTTTGAAACAACCTTTAAACGAGATGAAAAAGTCGCATTCTTTAAATATAAAGTTGGATTGGCATAAATATCTTTTCCAAGTTCAATCGTGAACATTGACTTTTTTAATTGAACCCCCAAGGAACATGCACACAATAAAAATGATAAGCCTATAATCCCTATTTTTTTAAGCATCCAATTCCTCCTTTAATTCTGAAGCCATCTGCTTCACTTTCGCTAAGCGATGCTTCATTCCAGATTTTGAAATATCTTCACCAAATTCATTTTTACACTCTAAACACAATTCATTTAGATTGGCGTCCGGATACATCTTGCGAATTTGCATCGCATGCATAATTTTTTCTGGAATCACAATATTTTTAGCATGACTCTCCAAAAATTCAATAGCCTCTAACTGCGATTTGGCAGCCTTTAAACTCTTTACCTCATTGGCAACCTCACAATTATCGAGGCGCGTGATCTGATTATAGAAATCTCTTTGAATTCTAGAATCCTCAAATTCAAACAACGCATTCGAAGCATTACATAAACGCAAGAAGTCTGCAATTTTATCTCCAGCTTTTATATATACTACATAAACGCTTTTTCTTTCGATGACTTTTGCCGGCAAATAAAAACGCTGCATTAATTTTTGAACACTTAACGCTAAATCTTTTTCCTGGCTCGACATTTCTAGATGATAATTACTCGATTTTGGTGAGTTGATACTGCCACTAGCCAAAAAACACCCTTGTAGATACGCTCTAGCCATCTTTTCAGAACGAACCATTTTTACGCTTGGTGTATAACGTAAACCTGAATCCGTTAGAATCTGAAGATCTTCCAATATTTCTTGAGCCTTATCAAACACTTGAATACGATAAATGTTATTTTTCTTTAACTGCATTTTTTTCAACACAGAAAGACGAGGATCGACATCATATAACGTTTTCATGATTTGAAAAACATGTTTGGCAATTGTTGCATTTTCAGTTTGAAACGACAAATACATGCCTTGCCAATTCATATGTAAACTTGCTCGCATTTGAAAAAGGGCACATAATTGTGCCTTCATCATTTGAGCATCGATTTCTTCTTTACAAATTTCTTTTTTAATTTCAGATGTAAAGGACAAGTCTATACCCCCTAACTTGAAGTAGCTTATTTTAGCTTTATATATAGCATTTATTTAATTAAATCAATTAATTTAATATATCATTCTTTAAATTTGTTACTTTTTTGTTACTTTTTGTGTCTAAATAGGCGTTGAAAGTGCAATTTATTGCTTCTTGTTTCTTTTCAAATGTGGTTTGAGCGTAAATGTCTAGTGTAGTACTTGTATTTGAATGTCTAGCAAGTTCGGACACTGTTTTTACATCTACCCCACTCAATACCAAATTAGAAATATATGTATGTCTTAAAGAATGTGGGTGAAAATCAATTCCTATCTTTTTGGCACTTTCCTTACATAACCTACAACAATCAGTAGGCACTATATAATCACCATACTCATCACAACAAAGTAAGTCATAAGGATTCTTTTTATACCATTTCTGAAGAATCTCCTTAAGTTTATCACACATTGGTAAAATTGCACGACTAGATTTAGTTTTCATTTTATCCGTACAATAATACTCTTCTTTTTTGAATCCATGATATACAAGTTGTTTATTGATTGAAATTGTATTGTTTTCAAAATCTACATCTTGTTTTGTGATAGCTAGAGTTTCGGCTTTACGAGTTCCAAGGAAATAAGACAGATACAAAAAGATACAAAATGAATAATGTGTGAATGGTACATAGTTGCGTTTCTTTTCGTCAACAGTACACAAGATTTTCACCATTTCTTCTAATTGTTCAAACGTAATAATATCATCTTGCTTACGCTCACTCTTTTTACCCCTAACAGTTACCATCAACATAGGATTGCTATTGATATATCCCACTCTTAGAGCGTATTTAAACGTAACGCAAAAGATTCTTTTGATTCCTGTTGTAGTTCCCATACCCTCATCACAAATACCATTGAAATACTCTTGAAGAGTCTTATAAGACAAGTTACGCATTTTTGCGTTGCCGATTCCATCTTTAATATGGTTTACGTATATACTATCATACGTAATCATAGTGTTATGGGTGTATTTGAATTTACCCTCTACATCCATATACTCGAGATACGCTTCACTGAATGTTTTATCCTTTAATTTAATTTCAATTCCTTGTTTTAATTCCTGTTGCTTTTCAATTCCATGATTCAATGCTTCAGACTTTTCTTGAAATCCTCCTTTTGTGTAGCGTTGCTTAACTCCATATGAATCCTCATAATCAATATACACTGTCCATGTATATCCTTTTTTAGCCTTCTTAGAAGTCCTCTTTCTAACAAACATATTCTTTTATCCTCCTATTTTATTTGATACATACTGTCAATTTGATATAATAGGAGCGAGAAATGTGTTCCGTAAATGTTTCTCGCTCAAGTCCTGTATTGCCGTACAGGGCTTTTTTCTATTTATTTGATTTGCTTTATATCATCTATCACATACATCTTCTCCCCCTTATATTTTATTTGTTTAAAAATTTCTAATTTCTTATAAAACTCTAAACCTTTTTGATAATCATAATTTTTCATGTTTAGGTACTTATTTCTTTTTTCATCATTTACTTTATATAATTTACTATTACAAACTTCATCAATAAAATCATCTATCAAGCAAATCACAAACGTATCAAAAGATGGTGATTTTACATTTATTTCATATCCTCTTAGTTCGACTAGTTCCTTTACTAAATCTTTAATATTGTGCATATAAGATTGTTCTAGTGTATCAACACGCTCATAATCAACTCCCTTAAATGACTTATCTAAATCATTATCAAACCCCTTTAAAACTGAAACAGAGCAATTTAATGCTTTTGCTAGTTTCTCTAAATTAGCCTCAGATATTTCTATGTTTCCGTCATTTCTCCACGCACTAATAGTTTGTGAAGATACACCAATCATTGCACCTAAATCTATATTAGTTATATTCATTCTTTTCATTAATGAATCAATAACGTAAGGCGTTCTATTATTTGCGTTTTGTATCCTATCCGAATATAAAAACAACTCTTCTTTTGTTTTATCGCAACCCTTCTCTTTTAAGAAATTAAAAATCAAATCCATCTCATCATTTTTAAATTTAATATTTTGACATAGTCTTTTAGAAAGCCATTGCTCTTGACTCTTCTTTTTACTAAAACATTGAGCTAATTCCTTATTCTTTATACCTAAATATTTCAATTCGTTTGACAAATTAATATACACGTTTGTTTCCTCCATATAGAAATTGCTTTAATCGCTTGATTGCTATTTCTTTATTATTGCTAATATAATTATAGTGTAAATGTTGTAAAAATCAACAACAGAACAAAAAGGAGGTGAAAAACAATGAACAACAATGACATTCGTATGATGGCAAGAAATCAAGACGTTCGTTTGTGGCAAATTGCCGATAAATTAAATATGCAAGACAGCAATTTTTCTAAAATGTTACGAAAAGAATTACCAAGCGAAAAAAAAGAACACATTTATAAAATCATAAATGAAATTGCAAAGGAGCGTGAATGTAATACTACAAAATATTAAAATGCTTACTCGTGAAGAGGTGGCAACTTGTTTAAATGTGAACATCGATAATGTATCTATGTTATGTGATGTGGGAGTTTTGAAGCCTACTAAAATAGGAAGGGCTTATATGTTTTCTCAAGGTATGCTTTTAAAGTTCCAACATGATTATGAAGGTTTAAATGTATGTAATAGACTAAGAGCCTTAGAATCTAAAAAAATCGTTGAGCAAAGGGGGAGAAAATAATGAACGAGAAACATTTACGGAACGCATTTCTCACTCCTCCTATTGAAAGAGGAGATTTTAATGAATTCATTAAAGAAAATCTCAAGGATTGGATTACATACGCCAATCTAAAAGAGCGTATCTTTAATGAATATGCCATTTCATACCCAAAACGGTCATGGAATAAATACATTGAAGTTAAAAATGAAGCCTTTTGCAATGGAGAAAACGATATGTATATCGCCCATAGCAATAAAGGCTATAAAATCACTAAAAACAAGGATGAAATTGTAGCTAGTGTAAATCATCTTCATACAATGGCATTAAATATGCTTTCTAAAGAATCTAAAGTAAAGAAAGCATTAAATAGGAGCGTAAACAATGGTTGACGCTCCCAAGCCTAAAAACGCACGCATTTCAATGTTGTGTTATTTTGATTGGCTCAACTCGTTTGAATTAATGTCAGACGAACAAACAGGAAAGCTTACAAAATACATTCTTATTTATGGAAAAAGTCTATATGATGGCATTGAAATAGCCCCACCATCAGACCCTAACATAAATTTTGTATTTCAGTTTTTAAAGGGACAAATTGATAGAGATTATCTTAAATGGGCAAAGAAATGCGAACAAAACTCAGAAAATGCAAGAAAGCGAACGCAATCGATCGATACAAACCCCAACAATTCTTAACGTTTGTAGCCGAATAGAATAGAACTGAATAGAATAGACTAGAAATAAGAATAGAATAGAGTGTGGATTTGAAAAGATAAGATTTTTAAGAGAAGAGAAACTTTAAATGTTTCTAGGAGGATAAAACAATAAAAGCAAATTTTAAAAATGTTAGATTTAATAACATTAAAAGAAAGGAGGTGCAATAATAGCTAGACCTTTAAAACAATTTGATAAAGAGCAATTTGAAAGACTTACAGGAGAATTCGGATTCACTCAAGAGGAGATTTGTCGTTATTTTAATACTAGTGACAAAACAATGTCTAAATGGGTACAACGTACCTATGGAGTCAATTTCTCCGAGTACTTCACTCAAAAAAATATATTGTTTAAAACTTCATTGAGAAGAGCTCAATTTGAACTAGCAATGAAAGGAAATCCTACAATGCTTATATGGCTAGGAAAACAATACTTAGGACAAAATGAGCGTACGGAGGTTAAATTCAATGCTTCAGAAGTAAACGCAATCAATAAAGATATGATTACTAATGTGGCAAAAGAAAGAGATCTAAAAGATTTTGAATAAAAGGAGGATGATAAAAATGAACGATATTCAACAACAATTAAAAACATTAAATACGACTATGGAGGGTAAAATGAATGAGATTCTAAAAAATAACCCTTCGGTCATTGAATACAATGACATTTCAAAACAAGTAGAATCACTAACAAGTAAAATTGATTCACTTAAAGAAGTCATTGAAAATGCTAAAGAATCAAAAACATATGAAATCGTAACAGAAAACACGCCAAAATTAAAAGTGTATCAAGATTTATTAAATGAGTTAGGCACTAAGAAAACAAAAGCATATAGCGCCCTTAATAAGTGCCTAGAGCGTGAAAATTACACTGAATTGAATAATTGGGAGCGAGAATATGAAACACAACGAAAAGCCATTCTAAAGCCCTTAAAACAGGAGTTGATTGATACATATAAACATATCATTGATTTAAACGCTCAAATTAAAAATTTAAGCAATGAATCATCAAACGGTCAATCACGTATCTTAAGTAACTCATATGAAGCATGGCGTGGAAATCTAGCCTATGGTGTAGATTTATTAATTGAACGTGAAGATTCTAGCCTAATGTATTTAATTAAACAAAAAACAGAGCAAACTTTATAAAATATGTGGGCTCGTACACCTCAAGAACGCATATTCAACATAGACAAAGAAATAGAAGCTTTGCTATTAAAATTAAATAAATGCAACCTCAATCAAGATTATATAAAACAGGAATTGTATTGTAGAAAAATCGCTTCTCTTCTTGAGGAACGTGAACGCATAAAAAAAGGCAACTATTGAAATATCAAGGTTGCCTTTTTTGTATCTTAATTCATTTTATAGGTGAATCCATAATCTTTGTACAAAGTAGAATACTCGTTGAATTACTTTTACATCATCCATATGAGATAACATTTCATCAATCATACGTACATAATATTCTTTATTGTTTTGTTGGGTTGTTTTTGTTTCTTGTAACATGATTATATCCTCCATTGTTTCGTGCTTATTTTTGTTACTTTCTTGTTACTTATTTAAAATTTGTAACTCAATTTGTTACTCAATTAGATAGGTCTATATCAGTCTATGACAGTATGTATCATATATTTTCACTGTATATAAAGCCTGTATAAGCACGTAACGGATATATGTCAGTTTGTATCCTTTACAAGAAATATACTTCAGATGTAAAGGACAAGTCTATACCCCCTTGATCAATTCTTCTACAACTTCTTTGACAGCCATTGGATTATGACGAATACGACCTTTTGTATCCAACGCCAACAAATCTCTTTGTATAATAGCATAGTCTGTTGCTTCATTTCCAATACAAATTGGATAACTATTCTGTAAAGCATACATATCTAAAACATCCTTAGGCAACTTTGATTGATTGACCACCACTAAATCTACTGGATGTTTAAATGAATGTTTTTCAATTGCATGAATATGATCCTGAACCGTATATCCATCTGTTTCTCCAGGCTGAGACATGGCATTACAAAAATAGATTTTCTTACAAGGGTTCTTTTCAATAGCTTTCGAGATATCCGAAATAATTAGATTCGGCATAATTGAAGTATATAAAGATCCAATTCCATAAATAATCAAATCGGTATTTTTAATAGCTTCAATAGCCGGTTTATATGCATGTACATACTTCTGATAAAAAACATGATCGATACTGTTACATACTGTTGGGATATTTTTTTCTCCACGAACCAGCGTGCCATCTTTCATCATTGCATATAATGTAACAACATCCAATGTACTAGGAAGAATATTCCCCTTCACATTTAATACTCTTGAAATTGATTCAATAGCTCCCATAAATGAGCCTGTAGTATTGATCATTGCCAAGAAAATCAAGTTTCCTAAATTATGACCCCCCACATCTTCGCTTCCTTCAAAACGATAATTCAGCAAATCAGAGAAAAAGCCTTCATCTTCTTCATCAGCCATAGCACATAAAACATGTCGAATATCTCCAACTGCAGGAATATTGTAAATATCACGTATTCTTCCGGTACTGCCACCATCATCGGCTACTGTAACAATGGCCGTTAGATCAACATCTTCCAAACGTTTCATACCCTTTAACATACTTGAAAGACCTGTACCTCCACCAATTACGACTATTTTTTTCATTCTTCGTCAACTCCAATATCACGGTGCGATTTAAAACAACGATATATATCTTTATATGCATCATATAACCAGTTACAAATCGAAACCGAGCGATGTTGACCACCTGTACATCCAATCGCAACAATCATATGAGACTTGTTCTGTTTCTCATATTGTGAGAACACAAAATCACAATAATCCTTTAGTTTCACAATAAACTCTTGTGTTTCTGGTTTATCCATTACATAGTCATATACTTCTTTTTGATTTCCTGTTTTATCTCGAAGCAATGGATCATAAAATGGGTTTGGCAAGAAACGAACATCAATGACCATATCTGCATCTAATGGTACTCCATGTTTAAATCCAAAAGATTGGAATGTGACTGTAAACACGCTTCTTTGAGCACTTTTAAAACGGTGTAAAACACGACTTGCCAAAGCAGAAGTACTTAATTTTGTCGTATCAATATGGATCGTATTCTGCGAATTCTCTTGTAGATGATCCAAAAAATCGCGCTCTACTTCAATCGCATCTTCTAATGTTGTAGCCAAATGATTCACGATCATTGGATGCTGTCTTCTTGTAAAGCGATAACGTAACAACAATTCTTCATCGCTGCAATCTAAAAACAAGATTTGAAGATCGCGGTTAATATTTTCAAAGTAGCTCACAAAAGCCTGGTAATCAATAGCACTCACACTAAGTGCTACATTTTTATAATGAGACTCATCTTTTCTTAGTAAGTCTTCTAAATTATCCAACAATTCCTTAGGAAAATTATCCATACAATAATAGCCCAAATCTTCTAGAGCATTCATTGCACTTGATTTTCCGGCCCCTGACATTCCTGTCACAAGAACAATTTTATTTTCCATAATCACACATCCTTTTTGTAAATTATATCAACATTTGAACTTGAGTACAATTTTGACTATCATATTAAGAGGAGGAACACATATGAAACCATGTATATTTTTAGATATCGATGGAGTAATCAATCCGAGTCGTAAAAAGAATTCCTATTGTCTCGATTACAATTTACCAGATGTCCTGGCAAAAAAATTGAACCACCCAAAAATTGCCACACTAAACGCATATTTAGTCAATCAAGTTTACTATTGTTTTTCAAAAGAAAGTATTCAACTTTTGAAGCAACTCATTGAAAAATATGATGCTCAAATCATCATCACAAGCTCATGGAGAATAGTCTATTCATTAGAACAACTTCAGGCCATGTTTGACATCTTTGATTTAGGAAAATATGTTAAATCCGTTACCACTTTGATTAATCCACGCACAAAAGCTATTCAAGAATTTATTAATGAAAACAATGTGACAAGTTATATTATTTTAGATGATTTTGACATGTCCAACGCTTTCGATTATCATTTTGTTTATGTTCGCCACTCTTTCAAAGAATCCGACTACAAAAAGGCGGACTACGCTTTATTTATTCAACAAAAGGAGTTTTCGAATTGAAAAAACACATTTTTACCATTTTTACAATCTGCAACATGCTACTGATCTTTTATTTTTCCAGTCAAAATGCAGAACAATCCACACAAACAAGTGCCTGGTTTTTACAATTTTTACCATTCTCAATGCATATCGTTCGTAAACTCGCACATTTTACAATTTATGCCATGCTTGGCTTCAACACTTTCTATATGTATAAGAACTATGGTGTGAAACACCATGTACTATACGCTTTGGTCACATGCATTCTATATGCTTGCAGTGATGAATGGCATCAATCTTTTGTCTCAGGAAGAAGCCCACAGATTACAGACATATGCATTGATACTTGCGGTGCTTTATCCCTAATTCTATTAAATATGGGTCTGATTCGATGGAAATCATCCCAAAAGCGCTTTGAAAATTGACAATTAAATGAATTATGCTACGATTCTATTGGTGATTACATGAAAAGTAAACAAATGTTCATTCTTCCAATGATAATCGTGGCTTTTTTATTTTTACTTACCTTAGCCGCAAACTCACTCCACCCTACTCGATATATTAAATGCGATACCAATAAGCTAACGGTAGAAAAAGCACATTTAGAAGATGGTGAAGCTGTAATTGAAAAAATTAAAATTCCTAAAGGTACAAAAGTAAAAGTTCATCAAAACCAAGAACATTCAAGCATTATCATATACCATCACGATAAACTAAAAGTTAAGAATTCAAATCTCGCAAATAGTTTTGATGAAGCTATTCACTTAGATTATGTCTATTGTCGAAGACTGGTAAACTTAAGAGAAGAAAAAGGTGGAAAACTAAGTAAAGTGATTGTCAAGAAAGGTGAAAAAGTAAAGGTAGAATCCGTCAATCAAAAAGACTGGGATAAAGACACAGGCCAAATTCGTTGGTACAAAGTCAAAAAGCAAGACAAAACCTATTACTTAAGTGGTGCATATGTGGAATCATCAAGAAAATTAGCATTAAAAAAGTATGATCAAGCCATATCTTATTCGACATATTGGGATGATTACTACAAAGATGGATATTCTAAAGATGCCTATGCATCACAAATTGACTACAAGCCTATCAAAAAAGAAATATATAAAGAAAATCCGATGCCTACACATGTTAAATCCGTCCATGTATCAATGGACAATTTCATCAACAATCAAAAATACATTGAAAAATTAAAGAACATCAATACGATTATTGTCGAAACTAAGAATGATGAAGGCTCAGTTTTATATGCGAGTGATGTATGTAAGGATTATTTATCAGATCCTAGTCAAGCAACAAATAATGCGATGATTTCAAAAAAAGACTTAACAAAAATCATTAAAGAATACAAAAAGAAGGGATTCTATTGTGTAAGTCGTATCGTTACTTTTAAAGATGCTGTTTTTGCGATGGAAAACCCAAAAGAATCATTAACAGATCATAATGGCAATTTAGTTGTCTACAACGATCAATACTGGCCTAGTGCGTATTCTAGAAAAGCGTGGATGTATAATGTGGAACTTGCCAAAGAGTGTGCTGATCTAGGCTTTAATGAAATTCAGTTTGATTATGTTCGCTTTCCTGATGGAACGGCAAGCGCAAACTCAAAACTAAATTTTCACAACACTTATAAAGAAAGTAAAGTAACCGCCATCCAAGGTTTTCTTCAATACGCAAAAGAAGAATTATCCCCAAAACACGTTTATGTTGCAGCCGATATGTTCGCGTGGCCTATTGTAGCTTGCGATGATCAAGATATTGGACAATTTCTTCCAGCCATCGCCAATGTCGTTGATATCATTTGTCCTATGCCTTATTTAGATCACTTTTCAAATGGAAGCTTTAACATTGATAATCCTGTTGAAAAGCCATACGACACTTTATATGCATTCACTAAGATCAGTGACGAGCAATTAAAAAGTATCAAATATCCCGCTAAATACCGAACATGGATTCAGGGATATAATATCGATGCAGATGGTGTAAAACAAGAAATAAAAGCACTTAAAGACACAAATTATCCGGATTATATGGTTTGGTTAGCTAGTGGCGATAAGAAAGATATAGATAGAATCAAAAGCGGATTTTAAAACCCATGCATATTAACATGGGTTCCTTTTTTTATTTCTTGTATGTTTTATCGATAAATTTTTGTGCATCAACCACAAAACGACTGTGTACACCTTTTCCAATTGATTTACCATCTTGGAACGCTTGTACTTCATAATCAATTTTGCGACCATCCACATTAACCATCTTAGCCTCAATTGTGATTGTTGCCCCTAATGGACTTGCCATATCATGAGACACATTCATACTGATGCCAACACTTGTCTTACCTTCTTCTAATTCTAGGCATAGACATGCAGCTTCTTCCATCCATGCGATCATTTGCGGTGTAGCTAAAACATCCAATGATCCACTCTTCATAACAGAAGCCAAATTTTGTTTTTCAACCACACGTTGAATTCGAATTGTTTTTAATTCCATGTTTGTTATCCCTCCTTTGATATATTAATCCATTGTTAAAATATTGACAATGTATTTTATTAGTTTCTACGTTCTGTGATAGAATGTATTAAGAGAAATGAATCAATCATTTCTAATAGAAAGTAGGTCATATATGTATTCTAAACAAGAAGAAAACCTAATCCTATACCAAAAATCAAAACATAAAATCACTATACATCTTATTCTTTATTTTTTTGTACTTTGCGTTTATTTTTTAGCCATGGCATATCTTTTCTCAAGCATGGAATTCTTGAAAGTAGATGATCCAGCTTTTCGCTCTATGTTGATTAAGTTAGGAATCGGACAGATTCTTTTATATGGCATCGCATTTATTCTTCTTTCAACCGGTAAAAAATGGTTTCGTATTCTATATTGGATAGATATTGCGATCAGTTTTTTGATTATATACTTTCCAATCAAATTATTGTTGTCAAACCTTACGACTATCTTACCATTCTTTGTCCTTGTTGCTTGTATGCTTTTAAAAACCATTGTGCTTTGCCAAATTGGTGGATACTTAAGAAACAATCGTTGGTGTAAGATTTATTTTGATCACACAATCGAATTGGACGATGAAGACGATGATTGGGTAGCTAAACAAACAAAGAATGTAGATTATGAAAAAATCAAAGATAGATACGAAAATAAATTCGAACAAACGGAACAAGATGAAGAAGATGAATATGTAGTAGAAAAAGCCCCTATGACTTTGCCCCAACTATCCGTTCGTTTAGGCATTATTATTTATGGCGAATTAATTTTATTTCCAATTCTTATCCAAATCTTTTCAAATCTATTCGCAAGTTTGGATATGCAAAAAGTATTTGCAACAAAAGACATCTTTATGTTGTGTATTTTTACTGCTTTTATTTGGACCATTCCATTATTCTATATGTACTACAATCAAAAGGCGACAAAGAAGATTATCGCATGTTGTATGATAGGCGAATTTATTCGTATTTTAGTTTATCTACCAACCTTTATGAACTACTATAAATCACAGGAATATTCAATTCGTGTATTTATCTTCTTTATCATCATAGATATCATTCGATTGGTTATTCTATTTGTATTCGCAATCCGTGTTTTACAATCAAAACAAGAATATGCACAAAATCCCAGAGACTAATTCTCTGGGTTTTCTTTTACAATAATAGGTAATTCAACTGTGATTTTAGTTCCCACATCTTCCTTTGAAGTTAAATGAATTTTGCCTTGATAATAATAGACAACATGTTTTACAATCGACAAACCTAAACCTGTACCTGGAATTGTTTTTGAGCGTTGTTTATCCACACGATAAAATCTTTGAAAGATTCGACTCTGCTCTTCTTGCGCAATTCCCACACCTGTATCTTCCACACTAAAATACATATTTTTTTGATTTTTCTTTAGAACAACATCTATTCGTCCGTTTTGTTTATTGTACTTAATTGCGTTCGAAATTAAATTATAGAAGATACCTTTAATATGATCTAAACTCGCAAAAACGGTAAACTCTGTCGCATTCACATAAACATTTAAATGCATCGCTTCAATTTGTGGTTTTAAAGTCTCGACAACAGAATCCAACAATTTCTTTACTTGAATATGCGAATATGTGACTTGCATCTCTTCTGTTTCTAATTTTGAAATCGTTAAAATATCATTGATCAACTGCGTCATGTGGTCACTCTCTTTTAAAACACAATCTAAACATGTATCGATTTGAGCACTATCCTGAATTGTATGCGAACGAATCAATTCTGTATATCCACGAATAGAAGTGAGTGGTGTTTTTAATTCATGACTCGCATTACTGAAAAATTCCTGGCGAACCTTTTTTTCTTTTTCCAGTCTTTCTAAATACTTTTTATTTTCTTCGGACATTTTCGTCAATGCATCTGTGATTCCATAAAGTTCGGGATAATTATATTTATGAAACGATAGTACTTCTTTTGAAATATCTGTTGAATTAATTGTATTTGTGATATCTTTAAACGGTTCTACAATTTCATTGGCCATTTTTTTAGACAAAACAAATACCACCATAAAAGATACGGCAATACTAAATAAAAATGGTGCTAATAATATCGAAATAGATTGGCTCAATCCATCAAATGGCATAGCTAAACGAACAATTGTTTGATTATCTTCCTCATAGTCAGCTACATATAAATAAGAACGTTGCATTGTATCTGAATGACGAATACATGTCCCTGTACCTTGAGCAATGGCTTGTTTTACCTCTTCACGCTGCAGATGTTTTTCACGAATTCTATTTTTATAGTTATCATATAAAACTTTTCCGTTTCGCTTAATAATTGTGATACGAATATCTTCCGATTTAAAAGTATCACCCAAACGAGTCGTATTTAAATCATCTATTTCTAAGTTCTTCACCAATTTAACTGTATTCATTAAATATTGTCGATCTTGAGAAATAGATGCTTTATATAAACTCACGTAAAGTAAACCAAAACCCAAGATAAATGTGATCAAAAAAGTTGTTAAAAACGAATGAACAATCTTCTTATGCATTGTTATCCTCAGCAACAAAACGATATCCAACCTGTCTTACAGATTGAATCCAATGTGCATATTCATTTCCCATCTTCTTACGCAATGAGTTAATATGTACATCCAGTGTTCTGCTTTCTCCAATAAAATCATATCCCCAAATCTGATTGATCAACTCTTCTCGTGATACAGCTCTACCTTCATTTTTAGCTAAATATTTCAACAATTCAAATTCTTTGAATGTCAATTCAACCGGTTCTTCATGAATTGTCACCGTTCTTTTATCTAAATCAATACATAAGCCATGTATTTGAATCAATCGTTCATCCTTTTTACTTCTACGAAGTAATGAACGAATACGAGCAGCAAGCTCTAACACACTAAACGGCTTTGTCAAATAGTCATCAGCTCCTAAATCAAGTCCCATGATTTTATCAAGCTCTTTATCTTTTGCACTTAAGATAATAACAGGTAAATCTTTAAGCGTTGTCTTTGAACGAATAAATTTTAATATATCATATCCATTCATGCCTGGTAACATCAAATCTAATATGGCTAAATCTACTTTATTGTTTTGTAGATAATCATATGCATCTTTTCCATTTTCAAAATCAACTAGTTCATAATTAAAACTAGCCAATGTTAATTTTAATAATTGACGAATATTTTCATCGTCTTCAACAATTAAGACTCGTTCCATAAAATCAACCCTCTTTTTTGTCATTTTATCATGAAAGCAAGTAAAAAAGGAGTAAAGTTTTTTTAACATTACTCCTTAATAATCTAAATTATTTTTTTTAAAGATGGGTTCCAGTGTTCGTTTGGTTCTAATCCTAAGAAATCACAAACTGTAGCTGCAACATTTGACAATCCTAGATCTTCGCCTTCTTTTAATTCACATTCCGCATTGTATACGATGAATGGAACTGGTGCTAATGTGTGGCTAGTCTTACTTTCATCATCCGCATTACCGTGGTCTGCAGTAACTAATAAAATACCATTTACTTTATTTACAGATTCAATAACACGTGCAAGTTCTAAGTCTACTGATTCAACACCAATGATAGTTGCTGGTAAACTTCCAGTGTGTCCTACCATGTCACCGTTTGGATAGTTTGTACGAATGAAATCATAGTTTCCACTTTCGATTGCTTCACACAATTTATCAGTGATTTCAGCAGCCTTCATCCAAGGTCTTTGTTCAAATGGAACTACATCACTTGGGATTTCAACATAAGTTTCTAAAGACTCATCAAATTTTTCTGAACGGTTACCATTCCAGAAATATGTAACGTGTCCATATTTTTGCGTTTCACTGATTGCATATTCACGAATACCATGTTTACACAATTCTTCAGTTAATGTATATTTAATTTTTGGTGGTTCTGTCAAATAGTTCTTTGGAATTTGTAAGTCTGCATCATATTGTAACATACCTGCAAATTTAACATTTGGAACTTTAACACGATCAAATTTATCAAATGAAGCATCTCCATCAAATGCTAAAGAGATTTCTTGAGCACGGTCACCACGGAAGTTGAACAATACGACGCTATCTCCATCATCGATAGTTCCTACAGGTGCACCATCTTTCGCAATAACAAATCCTGGAAGATCTTGGTCAACAACATTTAATTCTTTACGATACGTTTCAATAGCTTCTGTAGTTGAAGCAAATTGTCTTCCTTCACCCATTACGTGAATTTTCCATCCACGCTCAACCATAGACCAGTCAGCTTCATAACGGTCCATTGTGATTTGCATACGTCCACCACCACTAGCGATGCATGCGTGGAAATTGTCATCATTTAATTCTGCCATAAATGATTCAATATCATTTACATATTCTAAAGCTGAAGTTGCAGGAACATCACGTCCATCAAGTAATGCATGAACACGAACTTCTTTAATACCTTCATTTTTAGATTCTTTAATCAAAGCCTTTAAGTGAGAAATATTAGAGTGTACGTTTCCATCACTTAAAAGACCGATGAAATGCATTTTATTTCCTTTTGCATTTTCAGCTAAATCCTTCCAAGTTTTAGAATTGAAGATTTCTCCAGACTCAATGTTTTCGTTAACTAATTTAGCTCCCTGAGAGTAAATTTGTCCACAACCTAATGCGTTGTGTCCAACTTCTGAGTTACCCATATCTGAATCTGTAGGAAGTCCTACTGCAAGTCCATGAGCACGAAGTTGTGTATGTGGACATTCTGCCCACAATTTATCAAGTGTTGGTTTGTTGGCTAATGCAACAGCATTGTTCTTCTTATCTTCACGAATACCAATACCGTCCATAACAACCAAAATTACTGGTCTTTTTTCCATTGTATTTTTCCTCCATTAATCGATAATAATATAACACTAACTAGGCCTTTTTTCAATGAACTCGTCTCAACAAATGAATTTTTTCACAAAAAGAAAAAGCCGCTTAACGGCTTTGATAACGAGATAAAAATTGTTGTGTTCTTTCTTGTTGAGGATGCTCGAACAATTGTTCAGGAGTACCCTGTTCTGCAATGACACCTTTATCCATAAAAATAACACGATCACTGACTTCTCTGGCAAACTGCATTTCATGTGTAACGATAACCATAGTCAAACCTTCATCAGCTAACTTTTTCATGACATCCAAAACATCGCCAACCATTTCTGGATCTAGTGCGCTAGTTGGCTCATCAAACAATAACACTTCTGGATCCATACACAAAGCACGAGCAATCGCAACACGTTGCTTTTGTCCACCAGAAAGTTTAGTACTAGGCTTATTCGCAAACTCTTTCATGCCTACTTCATCTAAGAATTTTAAAGCTGTAGTTTTTGCTTCTTCTTTCGATTTTTTTAAGACACGAATCTGACCTAACATACAGTTTTCTAAAACAGTCAAATTATTAAATAAGTTAAAACTTTGGAACACCATTCCAACCTTAGAACGATATTCATTGACATCCATTTGACCACTTAGAATGTCTTTACCATGATATAGAACATGGCCTCCATCCATTCTTTCTAATAGGTTTACACATCTTAACATCGTACTTTTACCAGATCCACTTGACCCAATAATCGTAACCACTTCTCCTTTATGAATATCGAAATCTACATCATTTAATACTTTAAGATTTCCAAAATGTTTCTGGAGATGTTGAATTTGAATAATTGTTTCCATAATCGCTCCTCCTAACTACAGAAATCTTTCATGCTGCTTTCGCTATCCATTCTTTTTTCAAGGTAATTTAACAAGAAAGAAGCAAGTGTTGTTAAAATTAAATATAAAACGGCTGAAACCATAAACGTTTCAATATAACGATAGTTACTTCCTGCTACAGATGTTGTCTGGAAGTACAATTCCGTTACCGTAATAACATTCAACATTGAGCTATCCTTAATATTTACAATCAATTGGTTTCCTATAGAAGGAAATGAATTTTTAATGGCCTGAGGAAATACAACATACATCAAAGTTTGCGTCGTTGTCATACCTAAAGACATCGCAGCTTCATTTTGCCCTTTATCCACAGACTGAATTCCAGAACGAATAATTTCAGCCATATAGGCGCCTGTATTGATTGAAATAATAATCAAACCTGCAGTAATCGGAGTCCATCCAATCACAGGTTTTCCTAAATAGTAAATAAACATAGCTTGAACCATCATTGGTGTACCTCTGAACACCCAAATATACAATCCCGTAATGATTCTACCTATTCTTTTTAAAACTTTAATACCCGTTGAATCATATTCATTGATTTCAATCGCACGAATGCCGCCGACTAATAAGCCGACGACAAATCCTGCAAACGTACCAACAAATGCAAACAACAAGGTCATCTCAATCCCATATTGGAAAAGAGGTAGATTATGAACAAATATGTTCCAAGCTTTCGCAAAATCAATACGCATAAGTAAATTTTCTCCTTCTCTAATAATTAAACAGTTGGAGATAAACTCCTCTAAGAACCGTACGTGCAGTTTTCCCGCATACGGCTCCCCACTGTTACTTTTAAACATTCTTGTTATATATGACTTTGTCACCGCTCCAAATATCAACATGGATATAAGGGTGAATGATTCGGTCATTCCATATATCATAGAACCTTTCCAATTTAAAGCTTCTTCTTTGACTCCTTCGGTTTAACCATTTGAACGTTACATATAGTGAATGTTGCCAAAGGTTTCTGACCTCTTTTATCATTCCACTCAAACTGTAGTAGTTAAAACTACCAGTAAGTTTCTTGTTCAACGCCTTCATGAATT
>ENA-OWZU01000158-OWZU01000158.1-human-gut-metagenome-genome-assembly--contig:-NODE-158-length-26029-cov-38.279395_pt1 | contig 26029 bp, 14 predicted proteins | sample MGYA00249263_ERZ652121 | MGnify/ENA primary metagenome ERZ652121 (study PRJEB26925, sample SAMN05827113) | human gut metagenome | biome: ENVO:2100002; feature: ENVO:00000062; material: ENVO:00002003... | reverse complement strand
GTTTCGTGGTTGAAGGCGTGCTGTACATGACGATTGTGACCACGCTGATTTTCAGTGCGCTCGTCTACTTGACTACACGGCAAGGGGCGCTATACCGCTTCATTCGGCATGAACGCGTACCTCGAGCCATGCTCGACGACCATTTCACACACAACTACAGCAAAGGCATCACCGTACTCATCCCATCGTATGTGGAACAGCCAAAAGTCGTCGAAAAAACAATCTGGTCAGCCGCACTGCAAGAATTTCCCGATTTGGCAGTCGTACTCTTAATCGACGATCCTCCGCATCCCAAAAATGACGAAGCGCGTGCGATCCTCAAAGCAAGCCGCGAACTCATGCCAAAAGTGCTCGCCGAATTGGCGGCACCAGCCGAACGCTTCACCAAAGCGCGCGACGAAACTGCAGCGGCGCTCGCCAACCAGATGAGCGCAAGACGTAGCGTGGTCGCACACTGTGCGGAAGACTATCGTGCGGCAGCGCAATGGCTGGAACATAAAGCCGATATGTGGCTGATCGAAGATCATACCGACGATTTCTTCTGCGATCAGGTATTGCGCGGTCTTGCACGAGATCTGCGTTTGACGGAACGGGCGTTGAACGAATCGATCACATTGCAGCAGCATGTCGACGCGAATCGCATTCTGCAACTGTATGAACGTTTGGTACGTATCTTCACCGCAAGAGGATGGTCTTTCGAACGCAAACTGTACGCATCGACCTCCCGTGAAGGCAACAAAGCCATGAATCTGAATTCGTTTATCGGATTGATGGGTCACTCGCTGAAACGTGTGGAAACGTCGGATGGCGTGATTTTGCGTGACGTGCGCGAGGACGAATCTCCCGATTTTGTGATGCGTAATTCCGAATACGTGCTGACGCTCGATGCCGATTCCATGCTGCTGCGCGATTACTGCTTGCGTTTGGTGTACCAGATGGAACAGCCCGGCAATGAGCGCGTGGCCGTGATCCAAACTCCGTATTCCTCGTATCGTGGAGCGCCGACGCGAATCGAACGTATCGCGGCCGCTACCACCGACATTCAGCACATGCTGCATCAGGGCATGACGTACTATGACGCCACGTTCTGGGTAGGTGCGAACGCGGTGATCCGCAAGGCCGCGCTTGACGACATTTGCGTGGTCTCAACTGAGGGCACGCGCACGGTGAAAACGTATATTCAGGACCGCACGGTGATTGAAGACACCGAATCCAGTATTGATTTGGGCTATTTCGGCTGGCATTTGGTTAATTATCCGGAGCGGTTGAGCTATAGTGCCACACCGCCGGATTTCGGTTCGCTGGTGGTGCAGCGGCGACGTTGGGCGAATGGTGGTTTGTTAATTATCGGCAAATTCTTCCGTATTGTGCATGCGCGGCATCAACAAGGCAATGATGTGAAGTTGGGCGAGTGGGCGTTGCGCGTGAACTATATGGCGTCCATCGCATGGTCAAGTTTCGGCTTGATGTTCCTGTTGGCGTATCCGTTCGATCAGCGGCTGCTCAGCCCGTGGGTGGTGCTCGCTTCGTTGCCGTATTTTGCCACCATGTCGAGCGATTTGAAACGCAACGGGTATAAGCGTTCCGATATTTTCCGTATTTACGGTTTCAATATCGTGCTGTTGACGGTGAATCTTTCCGGTACGCTCAAGTCGATTCAGCAGGGCATGACGAACACGAAGATTCCGTTCGCGCGTACGCCGAAGGTCAATAATCGTACCGCTTCTCCGGCATTGTATGTGACGATGCCGTGGGTGATCATTATTTATTCGTGCATGGTGTTCTATGCCGATACGTTTTCGCATAATTGGGGTAACGCGGTGTTCGCCGGATTCAATGCGGCCGTGACGTTCTGGGCGTTAACCGCGTATATCGGCATCTGGCATTCCGTACAAGACATGGTGGTCGGTTTGATTCGCTGGTTCTTCGTACCGATCAAGGAGCCGCAGCAGGAGGCGGCCCGCAAGAAGTCCTCCTGGCGTGACGCCCTCTACTTCGGCGACTGCCAAATGATCTACGAGTCCCGCCCGTTATAGAGTGCTTCCCGTGTCTGTCTGCATTTTCTTGGGGTTTAAAAAGCCGTGTAGCAGAAAATCTTGTCACGTGTTTGGATCGAATCTCTGTGAGGCACTGTTGTGGGTGCCGTAAAATAGCAGGAAAAGGGGCGATGATGACTCAACATAACGATTGGAGCGCTATGCAGCAAAGTTCGTATCATGATATGCAGGTCGATTCATTGGGTGCGTTCTCCGCGCGCAATCCGCTGGACTCGCTTGCGGTTACAGCGCCGGGACGCACGCGTTGTGTGAACGCCGAGAATCCCACAGGCGGCAAGGGCACTGCGGCCACTGCGGCCAGTGCACTTGGCCCGTCGCGCAAAGGCAGCCCCTGCATCCAAACCGTGAAAGCGGGGGAGAGTGTCACTTTGATGAATGTGGACGGTCCGGGCGTGATCCGCCATATTTGGATGACCGTCACCGATCGCACGTCGCCTACCGGCCCGAACGTGCTTCGTAACCTGATCTTGGAATTCTATTGGGATGGCGAGGAAACCCCGTCAGTGCAATGCCCGATCGGCGACTTCTTTTGCTGCGGCCACGCGCAGGCCTGCCGAGTCAATTCGATGCCGGTGGTGGTCGTACCCAATCGCGGTTTCAACTGCTATTTCTCCATGCCGTTCGAACATGCGCGCATCGTGCTCCGCAACGATCACAATGAAGACGTTCCTGCGTTCTTCTACCAGATCGACTACACCGAATATGACTCGCTTCCGGCCGGCACCATGCGCTTCCATGCACAGTGGCGTCGCGAACGTGTCACCGAACTGGCTCGCGATTATGTGGTGCTTGATGGCGTGCAGGGGCGTGGCGCGTATATCGGCACGTATCTGGCGCTCACCGCGTTGGAAAGCCGCTGGTGGGGCGAGGGCGAAGTCAAAATGTACATCGATGGAGACGACCAGTACCCTACATGGTGCAGTACTGGTGCCGAGGATTATTTCGGTGGCGCGTGGAGTTTCGCTGATTTTGACGAGCATGGGCGCATGCATGAGCAGACGTTCTGCGCGCCGTACGTCGGATTCCCGTTCTACTCACAGCGTCTCGCCTCGCATCGCGAAAGCGCGTATTGGGATGTGAATACGCCTGTGACCCGTGGACTGTATCGCTGGCACATTCCCGATCCGATTTATTTCGAGCACGATTTGCGTGTGGAATGGCAGCAGATCGGCACTGAAGAGGGTGGCAATTTCGAGCGTCAGGACGACGTTGCTTCCGTCGCGTACTGGTATCAGCTCGAGCCGCACACACCGTTCACGCCGATTGGCGATCGCCACTTCCGTCAGCCCCGCTGATTTTCGCCCCCGAACCTGCGATTTCCGGTCTATCCGGTCGGTTCGGGGGTGTTGTGCTGTCTGTGCAACTTGCGTTTTGTGCCTGCATGACTTGGGGGGAGTCCTCCATATGTGAGATACCGGTCGAACAGCGCATTGTCATTTGCTGTTGATTGCAATGCATTTCGGTATTCCGAGAAAGACAGTGGCAGCATCTTAAGTTCGACATATCGTCCAGTGAAATGGATGGTTTGCGATTATTGCAGAATTGTCCATTTCACTGGATGATTTTGTAGAGTGGGTGAGTGATATGGACGTGCGATTGGACAAATCGGAAGTAATGTTGCGATCATTCGACGGAATTCACGAATGTGTATGTTCCGCTTACATGTCCGATACATTTTTCCCAGCGAATTGACAGGAACACGCATCATTCTTCCAAGACTTGGGCGGTTATATAGAACATGTCAGCGGTTACAGCAGCTGGCGAGGTTCCCGAAGAACCCCATAACTGAACCCTTCTTCTCTCTTCTCTCTCAGCCGGCGGCCTTTCTCTCCGCCGGCTTTTTTCTTTTCTGAACAGGATGCATGCGATTGCGATTGGTGTTTTCGGCTGCGTAAAAGGCGCATGAAAAGAAACGGTCGGCCACGCGTCTGTTTGCGTATGGCCGACCGTTGGCGGTCTGTGATTATGTGTGGTTGCGTGTTAGCGTTTGTGATTCAGCAGCGGTCGTATGAGAAATCACGGATGCGTTCGAGACAATCCACGCTGGCCGTCAGCCATGGCATGCCGATCACGAATACGTGCCCCAATGCTTCGTGACGGCCCGCTTTCGGATCGAACAGTTCGAAATCGGCACCCTTGCGCGATAGGGCCGTGGCAAGCGCCAGATTATCTGCCTCCAAAAAATCGTCGCTGCAGGTGGTAATGAACAGCGGCGGCAGATCAACGTTGTTGACGAGTCCTTCTGCGGTGAGGAATCGCGGATCAGCCGCTTCGAGGCCGGCGAAGAATTCCGTGCCAAGAGCTTCGTCGAGCGCGATTCGCGTGTCTGGGGAGAATGCGGTAGAGCCCAAGCCGGCTTCGTCGGCGGTCTGCTTGGAAGCCAGGCTGTACACGCCACAAACCGGAGCTGCGCCGGCGAAACCGATGCCCGAAGGCTCGTCAATGCCGAACGCGGCCGCAGCTTCGGCGCTGTTTTCAATGGCCAATGTCAGCATGGTCAATGCGCCGCCGGCCGAATCGCCGGTGAGGAATACGGCGTTTGGATTGACTGGATAATCGGCCAGATGCGCCTTGATCCAACGTAATGCCGCTTGCACATCCGCCAGCTGACCCCTCAAGTCGGTCTGCGGGGCCGGGCGATAATTCAGTGAGAACACGGCGAATCCCATATCGGCCAGATGCACGTTGAAATTACGGTTCAGTTCCTTATATCCGTAGGTGAAACCGCCGCCATGTATATCGATGTACACCGGTGTCGTGTGCCCGGCGCGCAGTACAGCATCATGTGGCAGATACAGATCAAGCAAGTGTCCGCGGCACTGCCCGGCTTCCGTATCGTAACCGCCGTCAGGCAGGTATGGAAGGTCTTCAATCACATCGATCGTGTCCGGAGTATGCCACAGTTCGGAACGTGGAGTGTCAACTGCGATCGCGCTGAAACGCAGGTCAAGAATTCCGCGGACTCGCTTTTCGGAAAGTCCCGCAAGATCGCCGTCGGTTTCCGTCCAACGTTCCGCATGCTTGATCATCTCGTCGGTAAGACCATATTTTTCCGCATATTGTGCGATGAGTGCCTGTTCGTCCGACATCATTGCCGTCCTTTCGTGTTTTTCATACGATTGCGGTCGTTGCCGTCATCGGAATGCCGCGCCTCGATATATCGTATCGGTTCGATACGGAAAGCGCTACCGCAATCATCCATATTTTCGTTGCGCTCACAGCGAGTTTATGTAACGGTGCCTGCGTTGCTTTTATTGCGATTGCGACACGCCGGAATCACCTACGTTGCATCGAAAAACGATTCGCATAGAATAAGTCGCGTTTACGAGTCCGAACAGGGGTTTCGACCGAGAGAGGCGGCAACGGGACGCTCGACAAACGACGGACGTGAATCGTAACGGCAACGAATAGCCGAAAAGCAACGAATCAACGTAACAACAGCCCACGAAACCCCAAATACCCAAGCAAACAATCTGAAGGAACGCTACGTATGTACGTCGATCCGAATCGTAACAAAGAAGCAGGCAACCTCAAATGGATCCTGCCATACTGCAAACCCGACCTGCCACGGGTGGTCGGCGCGATAGTGCTGTTCTGCGTCAACAACACCATGGCTCTCATCATTCCGCTATTGTCGGGTCTCATCGTGGACCGTGTGATCGTGCAAGGACACGTCAGCGAACTGATGCGACTGTGCATCATGATGATCGTGTTCACCATCGTGCGCGTCACCTCACGTTACGGCTACCAAATGTGGATGGAACGTTTCGGGCAGAACTCCGTATTTCGTCTCGTCAGCGACGAATACGAGAAACTGCACGAACTTGACTTCACGTATTTCAACCACACACGCACCGGCGACATTATGAGCCGCATGACCTCCGACACCGACGCCATCCGCCACGCGTTGAGCTGGGTGAGCTACCAGGCGCTCGACTGTGTGGTCATGTTCGTCGGCGCTCTCGCCATGATGTTCACCATCGACTGGCGTCTCGCGCTCGCGCTCGCGTGCATTACGCCGTTCATTTTCATTCTTACACGCGGACTTTCTACGCACGCGAGGCCGCTGTTCTTCGCCATCCGCAATTCGCTCGCCGAAATGAATTCGATGGTTGAAGAAAATATCGAAGGCAACCGTGTGGTCAAAGCGTTCGTACGCGAACCGTATGAAACCGAAAAATTCGACGAACGCAACGACGACTACATGCAACGCAACATGGCTCAGGCCTACAACAGCCGCAAATACATGCCGTGGCTTGACGGCCTCGGCTTCTCGCTGCAGCTGATCACGCTCGGCCTCGGCGGATTCCTGGTGATCACCGGGCACATGACGCTCGGCAATCTCGTGGCGTTCAACTCCTACCTGTGGATGATCGACGGACCGGTGCGCCAATCCGGATGGCTGATCAACGACTGGCAGCGTTTCAACGCATCCTGCATCAAAATCCGCAAACTGCTCACCTCTCAGTCGCATATCACGGAAAAGCCGGGAGTCGGCGCAAACGTAAATACCGCAACTCCGAATGCGAACAATGCCAACGGTGTAAACGATGCAACTGGCAACGCCTCGCAATCGCAGGCGACGTTTATAACATCGGCAACACAAGCTGCGCAGGCAACACAGGTAACGACTAGCACGACCCGCATCGCCGGCAGCATCGACTTCCAGCATGTCAGCTTCGCTTTCCCCGACGAACCGAACACCCCCGTGCTTGAAGATGTGGATTTCCATGTTCCGGCAGGCGCCAAACTCGGCATTCTCGGCGAAACGGGCGCAGGCAAATCCACCCTCGTCAACCTCATCTCCCGCTTCTACGACCCCACCGCAGGCAGCGTGCTCATCGACGGCGTCGACGCGCGGGACTGGCCGCTCGCCACACTTCGCTCGCAAGTCTGCGTCGTCGCGCAAGACACGTTCCTGTTTTCCGACACCATCGGCGGCAACATCAGCTTCGGCGTGGGCGAACAGCGCGAATACGATGAACAGTACATTCGCCGCATGGCCACCATCGCCGGTGCGGACGGCTTCATCCGCAGCATGCCGGAAGGCTACGATACCGTGGTTGGAGAGCGTGGCGTCGGCCTTTCCGGCGGCCAAAAACAGCGCCTGAGCCTCGCCCGCGCGCTTGCCGACAATCCATCGATCCTCATCATGGACGACACGACCAGCGCCGTCGATATGGAAACGGAAGCGGAAATCCAACGTCACCTGCGCGAGCTGGACGAGCAGAAAACCATCGTCACCATCGCACACCGTATTTCATCAGTGAAAGATTCCGATCTGATTCTCGTGCTCGAACACGGCCGCATTGTGGAGCGCGGCACGCATGACGAACTCGTGGCCGCACATGGCCGCTACTGGGAGATCTACTACAAGCAGCTCGGCCTGCAGGCTGGTCGTTCCCATGGTTTCGAAGCGTAACGCAACCAAGGCAAGAAAGGAGGAAAACCCATGGCAAAACGTAATACATTCCGTGAAGACGAGGAACTGGAAGAGCAGATTAATCTGCGCGATATTCTGCGTATCGGCGTCTATTTAAAACCATATATGTCACGTATCGCACGCATTCTTTCCGTCGTCGTAATGATGAGCTGCATCGCGGTAGTCGTGCCATATTTGACGAAAATCATGATCGATAGTGCGATTCCGTCGAAAAATCTCACCTTACTTGGTGAATTAACGGGATTGATGGCAGTGCTTATCGTGATGTACGAGTTCGGATTGCGCTATCGTACCGTTGAAATTACTCGAGTTGGTCAGCTCATGTTGAAAGATATGCGTCGCGATATTTTCACGCATATTCAAACGCTGCCGTTCAGCTATTTCGATTCGCGTCCGCACGGCAAAATCCTGATTCGCGTGGTCAATTATGTGAACACCCTTTCCGACACGTTGAGTTCCGGCTTGATCAATGTGATTTCCGACGCGTTCACGTTCCTGATCACTCTGGTGGTCATGTTTGTGGTCGATTGGCGGCTCGCGCTGTTCAGCCTTGCGCTTTTCCCGTTCCTGATCGCATGGGTGCTGATATTGCAACATTTCCAGCGCCGCGCGTACCAGGTGCTGTCGAACAAGCAGAGCAATCTCAACGCATTCATCCACGAGTCGATCGCCGGCGTGAAAACCACGCAGACCTTCGCTCAGGAGACTGCGCAGTTCAAAACCTTCCAGGAGCAGCAGAACGACGTGCGCACCTCGTGGATGAAGGCTGTGCACATTCAGTTCCTCATGTGGCCGGGCATCCAGACCATTTCCGTCATGACGATCGCGTTCATCTACTATGTGGGCGTTACGGGCTTCGGCGCGGTAAACGTTTCCACCGGCGTGCTGATCGCGTTCGTCGGGTATGCGAATAATTTCTGGAATCCGGTGATCAGCATCGGCAATTTCTACAATCAGCTGATTACCTGTTCCGCGTATCTTGAGCGTATTTTCGAAACGCTTGATGTGCAGCCGGAGATCCGCAATGCGTCTGACGCGACCGAACTGCCGCCAATCGAAGGTCGCGTCGATTTCAACGATGTCATCTTCCGTTACGAGCCTGACGGTCGCAATATTCTCAATCTGGTTGATCTGCATGTTAAGCCAGGCAGTACTGTCGCGTTGGTCGGTCCGACTGGCGCCGGCAAAACCACGATCATCAACCTGCTGTCGCGTTTTTACGACGTTGCAGAAGGGTCGGTGACGATTGACGGGCATGACGTGCGTTCGGTCACATTGGAATCGTTACGTCGGCAGATGGGCGTCATGCTGCAAGATACGTTCATTTTCTCTGGCAATGTGCGCGAGAATATTCGTTACGGCAAGTTGGATGCGACCGATGCCGAGATCGAAGCGGCTGCGAAAGCGGTGCATGCGCACGAGTTCATCATGGATTTGCCGAACGGATACGACACGGTGGTGGAGGAGCGTGGTTCCACGCTTTCCGCAGGTCAGCGCCAGTTGATTGCGTTCGCGCGAGTGCTGCTAGCCGATCCTCGCATTCTGATTCTCGACGAAGCCACGTCGAATATCGATACTCGTACCGAAGAGGCGCTTCAGGCCGGATTGAACCACCTGCTGAAGGGACGTACGAGCTTCATCATCGCGCACCGATTGTCCACCATCGAGAACGCGGACATGATCTGCTACATCGACCATGGGCAGATCGTAGAGCAAGGCAACCACGCCGAGCTGCTTGCCAAGCGTGGCGCCTACTATCGCCTCTACGATTCCCAATACGCCATGATCAAGGTCTGAGCGGGGTAAATCCGCCAGGGATTGGAGGAATCACCCCGCTGAAGGCCTCTCTGGCGGGGTGATTCCTCCGGCTACTGGGTGAATTCGACCGCTCAGGTTGTACCAGCCGTAGTAGCGGTTGATGCACACCACATCCATGGTTCGTTCGGCGATGTCGGTCGTGTAGTCGTTTTGGCAGCATACCAGTGTGACCGGCCTGTTCTGCGGGTCGCTGGCGTGCGCCAGCTCATACAGCGGACGAAAGTAGTCATACGCCTGCTGTGGACGTTCCCCGTCGCCATCCAATCCTGGCTCATTGGCGATCGACCACATCACTACGCACGGGTGGTTCTTGTCGCGCGCAATCATGCCTCGAATCGCCTCGTATGGAGTCTACTACTGGTTCGGCTCGCAACTGACCGGCTGGGACTGCAGCGACAACATGGTCGTCACAGCCACCAACCTGCACGGTCCCTGGAGCGATTTCAGGCCATTCACGCCGGAGGGATCGCATACCTATCAGTCCCAGTGCCGGAATGAATTCTCCATCTTTACGCACGTCGTGCAGTTGGGATGGCATATGATTATGACGATAGAAATATTGGGATTTCAACGAAACTGCGATACAACGAGGTAGTGCCATGAAACGATTCGCCGTTGGCTACGAATCCCTCTGCCGCATCATCATGATGATCGTCGTCGTCAATGTCGCCTTTGTGGCGCATACGCTGCTCGGCCTGATGATGGTATTCGGTGTGGCCGTGCTCATCTTCGCCACCATGATGGCCGTCTACTCGTGGGGCCGACTGCCCGGCATGGACGTACATGTGCTCGAACCCATCGGACAAGACCAGAACGCCGGCCCTGCCGGTACGACAACCCCCGCATGGAAGGACAATCTCTCGTGACCGACATCCATAACCGCCACAGCCATCCAATCGCGCTGCGCGACGCCACCGTCACCGACCCGTTCTGGGCCGCCGAGCAGGAGCTCGTACGCACCGTGGTGATTCCATATCAGTGGAATGCGTTGAACGACAACGTTCCCGGTGCCACCCCCAGCTACTGCATGCACAACTTCAAGGCCGCGGCCGCGCAGAATGCCGAGCATCACAAGCAGGGCAAGGCCTTCGTGCCGCCGAAATACACCTTCCGCGGCTTCGAGGCGCTGCCGGAAGACCCGGCCAATCCCGACCCGGACAAATTCTATGGATTCGTGTTCCAAGACACCGACTTCTCCAAGTGGATCGAAGCGGTCGGCTACTCGCTGACCCATCATCCCGACGCCGAACTCGAGGCCACAGCCGACGCGGCCATCGACATCGTGTGCGCGGCACAGCTGGACAACGGCTACCTTGACACCTACTACATTCTCAACGGCATGGACCGCCACTTCACCAATCTGAAGGACCATCACGAACTGTACTGTTTCGGGCATCTGGTCGAAGGTGCGGTCGCCTACTACGAGGCCACGGGCAAACGCAAGCTACTTGATGCGGCCTGCCGTTTCGCCGATTACATCGATTCCCGATTTGGTACGGAAGAAGGCAGGCTGCACGGCTATCCGGGCCATGAGATCGCCGAAATGGCGCTGGTGAAGCTGGCTGTGGTAACCGGCGAGCCCCGTTACGCCGGCTTGGCCGAATACTTCGTACGGCAGCGTGGACAGCAACCACTGTACTTTGCACTCGAAGATCGCCGCCGTGCCGAAGAGGACGGTCGCAACTACGAGCCACGTGAACAGAACTACACCTATTATCAAGCCGACAAGCCGGTCACGGAACAAACGGAGGCGCTCGGTCATGCCGTGCGCGCCGCCTACTTCTACTCAGGCGTGGCCGACGTGGCGAGAATCACCGGGGAAGCAACACTGCTGGAATCCTGCGAGACGCTCTGGCGCAACATCGTCGACAGGAAACTGTATATCACCGGCGGCATCGGTGCCACGCATATGGGCGAGGCGTTCTCCTTCGACTACGATCTGCCGAACGACACCGCCTACTCGGAAAGCTGCGCGGCCATCGCACTCGCGTTCTTTGCGCGCCGTATGCTTGAGATTCAGCCAAAATCCGAATATGCGGACGTCATGGAATCGGCCTTGTACAACACCACGCTGGCCGGCATGGCGCTCGATGGCAAAAGCTTCTTCTATGTGAATCCGTTGGAGGTCGTGCCCGAAGCCTGCCATCGCGACGAACGCAAGTTCCACGTCAAGCCGGTCCGTCAGAAGTGGTTCGGCTGCGCGTGCTGCCCGCCGAACATCGCCCGCATAGTCGAAAGCGTGCAACAGTACGCCTACACGGTGGCCGACGATGCCTCCACGCTGTATGTGCACCTGTATATGGGTGGCGTGGTGTCCGCGAAACTCGGCGGTTCCGATGTCTCCCTCGAAGTGCGGGCCGGTATGCCGTGGAATGGCACCGGCGCCATCACCGTGACCCTTCCTTCCTCCGATGAGGGGCAGGTTCCGGAGTCCTTTGCCTTGGCCCTTCGCCTGCCTGCCTGGGCCGGTGGCGAGTCGGCCGCCGACTCCATCCATGCCACGGGTGAGAAGGATTCTCGCATCACACGCACCACCCGTGACGGCTACCTCTACCTCACCGGTACTTGGCGTGACGGTGACGTCATCGATTTCGACTTCCCCATGCCGGTCAGGATGATTGCGGCCAATCCTCTCGTACGCGAAGACGCAGGCAAGGTCGCCTTCATCCGCGGCCCGCTGGCCTACTGCGCGGAAGGCACCGACAATGGCGACAATCTGCATCTGCTACATGCTGATGCCGAGACGATCGCCGCCGATCCGGACTCCGTCAAAGTCAACGAAATCACCTTCCATGCGCAGGCCGCCGCACAGGACGAACGAGGCTTGGGCGAAGTGGAACCGGTCGATCTGCCAATGGTCACGCTGACCATTCCCGCTTGGCGGGAGTCCTCGCAGGGCGCCGCCGACAAGTCGCTGTACGCACTGTGGCAGCCGGCACAACGTCAACCGACGGAAGTCACACTGATTCCGTATTTCGCATGGGCCAATCGTGGCGAAACCGAGATGACGGTGTTCCTGCGCAGCTGACGTTTGACGGCCAACATCCCGTTGGACGGCATGAGATGACTATGCACTTTCCGACGAGCAGAAGGCGGCCGTAGCCGAGCTTTCCTGATCCAACGTGTACGCGAAGCAGTCGAAATGGAAGACGCTACATGAGTTGCCGATGGCTGCGTTTTTGCTTTGCCGAAAAATGCATTTGCTGAAATCCTGTTGCTGAACGTTTCCTGAATGCCTATAGACACGCATGCACGGCATGCCTCGTTTTCCCGTTTAAGCTAGTGAAGGTACGTCAAACGATACACGTCAATAAACAGGCGGTATTCGAAGCACGAAGGAGATGGCAATGGCAGCCGGCATGTTGAACCCTCTACTTCCTCGTCAGGATGGACGTCTCGAATGGGGCAATGGTGTGGTGTCCATGCTGTTCGACATCGCAGGGGATTCTCCCGTCCGCCTATGCAACGTTGTAGGGCGAGGCATGATCCCCATTGACGGTCGCCTGTCCGATGATGGAACGCCTGTAGTGGAAAAGGATCCCCGCCCGATCGTGGAGGTGCTCGCCGCGAACACCGGTTCGCAAGACAACCGCCTCGCACTGATCGCCACGGTCGCCGGTAGCAAACTACGCTTCGTTTCCGCGCTCGCGTCCGAACCGGGGCAGAGTTCCGCCGATCCGTTCCGTTTGGAGATCACGCAGTTCGCGTCGTATGCCGATCTTGAGCCGAAAGGCCGCGAATTCGAGTCGACCGCCAGTGAGCGCGATGCGGCTGCCTCTGCTGCGAATCCCGCGCCTGTAACGGTTTGTGCCGACCCGCATGAGGGTCTGGTGGTCACCTCCGTGTTCGAAGCGTTCCCTAATCTTTCCGCGGTGCGCACGCACACGCGCCTGCAGTCCGCCAAACAACTGCCGATTGAAGCGGTGTCATCGCTGAACCTGACCGTTCCCATGCGCGTCAACTGCGGCAAAGTCCATCGTTCGAATATTTTCTGGGGCGACGCTGCCTGGGCCGTGGAAAACGATTGGCGCGTCCGCCCGCTGCGAGACACCCAGGTGCGCAACCGCAACCAGAAAATCAATCCAGGCCAGTCCAGCTCGCGATTCGCCATGAGCTCCACCTCCACATGGAGCACAGGGGTGCATGAGCCGGCCGGTATCGTACAGGTCGAAGGTTCCATGCGCCGCGCCCGTGACTTCTCCGTAATGTGGCAGATTGAGCATAATGGCCCGTGGGAGTGGGAGGTCGGTGAGGATGATCCCGGTCTGCACATCAGTGCATTCGGCCCGGAATATCAGAATCACGGCTGGTTCACCAACCTTGGTGAAGGCAATGATTTCGAGTCGGTTCCCGTGTCGTTCGCCATCGCGGCCGGCGATTGGCAGCAGGCCGTCGCCGAAATGACGTTGCAGCGTCGCGCATTGCGCGTTGCCAAAGCCCGCGAACTGGGTCGTGCCGAGCAGTTCAAGCGTACGCAAGGTCTCGTTGTCTATAACGATTACATGAACACGCTGTTCGGTGACCCACGTATTGAGAAGGAACTGCCGCTGATCGAAGGCGCGGCAAACGTTGGCGCGGATATTTTCTGCATCGACGCCGGCTGGTACGACAGCACGGACGGCGGCTGGTGGGATATGGTCGGCGAATGGCAGGCTTCCACCAACCGTTTCGGCGACGCCGGTTTGCGCGGTCTTGCCGAAAACATCCGTGCGCACGGCATGGGCTTGGGCCTGTGGCTCGAACCTGAAGTGATCGGTGCGAAATCGCCGTTGGCAAGCACGCTGCCGGATTCTGCGTTCTTCCAACGCCATGGCGTGTGTGTGTGTGATTCGGGTCGATATTTGCTTGATTTCCGTTCCCCCGAAGCGCGTGAGCATGTTACGCGTACCGTTGATCGTCTGATCGACGATTTCGGCGCGGTGTTCTTCAAGTTCGACTACAACACCATTCCCGGCGTCGGCACTGATTTGAATACCGAATCCGTTGGCGACGGCTTGCTTGAGCATTGCCGCGCATATTTGGATTGGCTCGACGATTTGCGTCGTCGTCACCCGGATGTGATGATCGAAAATTGCGGCTCCGGCGCCATGCGTGCCGATTATGCGCAGTTGTCCCGCTTGGATCTGCAATCCACTTCCGACCAGTGCGATCCGCTGATTTACGCGGCTATCGCGGCCGGAGCGGGCATGGCGATTCTGCCGGAACAGCAGGGGAATTGGGGCTACGCCCAGCAGGAGATGGACGATGAGACAGCTGTTTTCACGCTCGCCACGGGCGTGCTCGGCAGACTGTATCTGTCTGGTTTCATCGACCGCATGACCGAGCCGCGTCTTTCGCTCGTTCGCGACGCCATCGCCTTACATCGTTGTGTACTTGCCGACCAGCAGCATATGGTGCCGTTCTGGCCGTCTGGACTTCCTGATTTTGACGGCGATTGGCTTACCGTCGGTTTGCGCCACGTCGAAACGGATATGTGCGACGAGCATGTGCTCGGTTGCGGCGTCTCGAACGGGCAGAACGCCGATCCGTCCAATCGGCAGAACGACCAGCAGATTCAGCAGGAAGACAAACCCGATTACATCATCGTATGGCGTCGCGGAGGCACCCCTTCGGTGAACATACCGCTGGAAGCCGGCAGGACCATCGAGCAGGTCTTCCCGAATCCGGACGAACCCGATCATGCTCCGGACGCCGAACCGTGGACCATCGAACGCATGGATCCGGAAACGGTGCGCCTGAACGCAACCACTTCCAAGCGTCCATCCGCCCGAATTTTCGCGATTCGCCGCCGCGGTTGATTGGTTGATTGGTTGATTGGCTGGCCGTTCGGTTCGCTCGACAATCATGTCGACTGCAACCGCAAGACTGCCATCGAGCGTAGGCTGGAGGTATGAGCAAACACCATCGTGACCGCAGCTGGGCGCCAGCACCGCAACCACTTCCCGAGAACGCGCACGTCATCGACAACCACACGCATGTGGCGTCCGTCGTGCCGTTCTCGCAGGCCATGAGCCATGAAGCGCAAGAAAAAGGACAGCCGGAAGTCCCCGTATACAGCGTTGACGAACTGCTGAACCAAGCGCAACAAGTCGGCGTCGAAGGCGTCATTGACTGCGGATGCGAACTGCCGAACCTCATGACAGCCATCGACATGGCACGCGAACACCCCCAAACCGTTCACGCGGCCATCGCCATACACCCTAACGAATCCGTGCTCCACGGCCATCGTGGAGTGCCCGGACCAGACGGACTTCCGCTCAAATACAAACCCTGGCACGACACCAGCTTCGAAGACGCCATGGCCGAAGTGCACCGTCTCGCTATCACCTACCCCAATCAGGTTGTGGCCATAGGCGAAACCGGCATGGATCTCTTCCGTACCGGCGAAGCCGCCAAAGAACTTCAGCGGGAAGCTTTCCGCGCGCACATCGCTCTCGCCAAGGAATTGAACCTGCCCATGCAGATCCATGATCGCGATTCACACAAGGAAGTCATCGAAACGCTGCTGGCGGACGGCGCTCCCGAACGGACCGTGTTCCACAGCTATTCCGGTGATGCCGAAATGGGTGAGATCGCGCGTGAAAACGGTTGGTATCTCAGCCTTTCGGGCACATCCAGCTATAAGGGCAACGATGGTATACGCGAGTCGGCGCGCATTGTCGGATTGAGCCATGTCATGGTCGAAACCGATGCCCCCTACCTAAGTCCGATGCCGTATCGTGGCCGCACCAACGCGCCGTACATGATCCCCTACACCCTGCAGTCGTTGGCGAATTATCTCGATAAACCGCTGACGGAAGTCGCGCAGGCAACACGAAAGACTACGCGCGAAGTGTACGGAATCTGAACAAATTCCGAAAATCGACAGGATGGAAACGATTTATCCGAAAATAAGAGAAAAACAAGAGGAAAAATAAGAAAAAGAAACCCACAGGAAGTCTACTTCGTGCGAGATCAGGAATCGCAAGAAACAATGTGAAGATTTGACAAGACTTCGTAAGGCTCCTAACGTGCCTTTTTGCGTTTATTTTGGGGAGTGGGTTGGAAGGCCCGCCACTTGGAGGTAGCGTTATGGCTAACGAGCCGAACGAGGATGAGCCGCTGTTTCACGCAGCCACATACACGCAGGCGCCGAAGGTCTCGCACAAGGTGCTGACCAAGGAAGAGCGACAAGTGCTGATCAAGCAGCACGAGGAGAAGCAGCAGGAGGCTGCTCACCTTGACCAGGTGGCTAGCAAGGGTCCCATCGGCCGCTGGTGGAGCCGTCTGCAATCCGGGCCAAACAGAATCACGCCCGCCATGGCGATCGTGGCGTTGGGCGTTGTGTATGGCGATATCGGCACCTCGCCGCTGTACACCATGCAGACGTTCCTCAACGGGCAGGGCGGACTTGCGCATGCCGACCGTGAAGCCGTGCTCGGCGTGCTTTCGTTGGTGTTCTGGTCAATCACGCTTATCACCACCGTCAAATACGTGCTGATCGCCATGCGCATCGACAACAAGGGCGAAGGTGGCATTTTCGCGCTGTACTCGTTGGTTCGGAAGTACGGTGCATGGCTTGCGATTCCTGCCATGCTCGGCGGAGCCGCGTTCCTCGCCGATTCCGTGCTTACCCCGGCCGTGTCCATCAGCTCGGCAGTGGAAGGCTTGGAAACGCTACCGGCTTTTGAAAAACTTTTTACTGAAAACAAGCAGCTGACTCTGATGATCACCGCGGCCATCATTCTGATGCTGTTCTCTGTGCAGTCGCGTGGCACTGAGCGTATCGGCAAGGCGTTCGGTTCGGTCGTGCTTGTCTGGTTCTCGTTCCTGGCGGTTGTCGGCTTGGCGAACCTCAGTCAGTATTGGAGCGTGTTCGCGGCGCTCAACCCCGTGTACGGTGTTAGATTCCTGTTCAGCGGTCATAATGCCGCTGGCCTTGCCATCATGGGTACGGTGTTCCTGTCAACTACCGGTGCCGAAGCGCTTTATTCCGATATGGGTCACGTTGGCCGTGGCAACATCTATTTCACGTGGCCGTTCATCAAAGTCGCGCTTGTGCTCTGTTATTTCGGCCAAGGCGCATGGATGCTCAATCATTGGGATGATTCGGCTTATATCCGCACGCACGGTTTGAATCCGTTCTTCGAAATGATGACGCCCAGCGTGCGTTACGTGGCCGTCGTGCTTTCTGTGGTCGCGGGCGTTATCGCCTCGCAGGCGTTGATCACCGGCGCATTCACGATGGTGTCTGAAGCCACCCATCTGAACTGGATGCCGCATCTTCAGGTCCGTTATCCGGCCCGTACCCGCGGTCAGCTGTACATTCCTGTGGTCAATGTGGTGCTTTGCGTTTCCACACTGTTGGTTTTGGCGCTATTCCGCGATTCCGAGCATATTTCCGCGGCATATGGCCTGGCGTTGACCATCACCATGATCACCACCACCATTCTGCTTGCCGTCTACATCTGGCATTCGGGGCGTCGTCTCGGAGCGATCGTATTCACCGTGTTATTCCTTGCAATCCAATTCATGTTCTTCTTCGCTTCCATGGCGAAGTTCCTGCATGGTGGTTGGTTCACGATGTTGCTTACCTTCGCGATTCTGCTGGTTATGTACACGTGGAACGAAGGCACGAAGCTGGAACGTGCGCAGCGTCGTCATATGCAGCCCGCCGAATGTCTACCGGTGCTGAAGCGGCTGCATGATGACGATACGATTCCGTATTTTGCAGACAATATCGTCTACCTCACGTCGGATCCGGAAACGAAGCGTATCGATACCGATATCTTCTTCTCGATTTTCGCCGACCATCCAAAACGTGCCCGCGCTTGGTGGGCGGTTTCCGTCGAGACCGCCGATGAGCCGTTCACCCGCGAGTATTCAGTTGAGAATTTCGGCACGGATTACATGTTCCGTGTTCGCATTCGGCTTGGTTTCAAGGTTTCTCAGTCGATTCCAGCTTACATTCATCAGATCATGAACGATTTGTCGAAGTCTGGGGATCTGCCGAGGCAGGAAAGCCGCTATCCGAAGCTTGATGCTGATCCGAATATCGGTCCGATTCGATATGTGCTGATTCACAAGGCGCTTATGCCTGAGTCGAAGGTGTCGCAGCGTGGCGCGATTTCTTTGGAAGTCAAGTATGCGATTCGTCGTCTTGCGGGATCTCCGGTCAAATGGTTCGGCCTTGCGCCTTACAATCCGCTGATTGAGATACAGCCGCTGTTCCTCGCGACTCAGCGTCCTCCGCGGCTAAAGCGCGTGTGAAACAAGCCGTGAAACGGGCTGCGTGATGATGGTGATCGTATCCGCCATCATCGCGCAGCCCGTTTTCGTAGGGCATTTTGTAGGTTTTGCATGGTCTTATCGCGAAGAATCGTTGGAATCCCGCTGTTTTTCGCACGCTATAAGCAATGTCGATAGCCATATGCGCGCGTTGCATCACAAGCCCTGTAGAGTAATCAACCATGTGCAGATTACTTGGATTCGCGGCAGCAGGAAGCAACACCAGTCTCAATGGCGTGCTCGGCATGCAGGCCGTACGCGATTTCCGCGATCTGAGCGAAATCCACAACGATGGCTGGGGTTCCGCGCTGGTCACCGTGCCGAGCGAGTCGCCGTATCTGCGTGACGGTGGCGCTCCCACTCCGGAAACCGGCACCGCCATCTACAAGAACACGATCGCAGCCCGACATGATCCGATTTTCGACGAGCTTGCGAACACTCCGGCTCGTGGAGGCCTGTGGCATTTGCGTTTGGCCAGCTCGAACCTGCCGCTGATTCTCGAGAACCAGCAGCCGTTCTACGCCAACGGATTGAGCTTCATCCACAATGGCGATATCTCCGACGATCAGGGCCGCAATATCATCACCAACCGTGCGTTCCCGGTCGATCCGAACATCGTGCAGTCTACCGGCGGCCGTTCCGATTCCGCCATTTTCTTCGCAGTGATTCTGCAGTACATCGGTTTTGGTTTCGCACTCGACGAGGCGGTCGCGCAGGCTGTGCGCGAACTGCGCAAAAGCTATCCGAAGTCCAGCTACAACTGCATGATCCAGAGCCAAGACCAGTTCATCGCTCTGTGCGCGGCCGGTCGTGAGGTCACGTCCAAGCGCATCGTGGAAATCTACGACCAGTACGGCCGTGGCAACCAGGCGCATGATTATCGTGTGATGCGCTATCGTACGCTCGGTGAATCCGAAGCGGATCAGGCTGCAGGCCAGCTGAAGGGCGTGGTTGTGGCCAGCTCCGGTTTCGACCAGTGTGCCGAAGATGGCTGGACTCGTTTGGAAAACGATCAGATGATCGTCGCTTCCAACCGTACCGGCGCATTTCGTGTGCGTTCCATCTGAAATCCGTAATCTGAAATCCGTATTTCGGAATTTCCGACTGGAATTTTCATCTGGGATTTCCAGACATTTTTTTTTCGACCGGATTCAGCATGTGGCAATCGTCATACAGCGCCTAAGATAGGCGGTATGACAACCGGATATATTCCTACACTCGCCCAAGTTGACAAACTGCATCGAAAAATCGCGCAATCGCAAGCCGCATACGATTTGATTCACGGACATTGCGTAGTCGTTGCCGACATCGCACGTCGCATGGCACGCAGGCAGAACGCACTGTTCACCCGCCGCTGCACGCTACCGGACGATGCCCCTGAAAAAGCGGGCGATTTCGGCCTTAGGCTTACGCAAGACGGTAATGGAAGCGAATCGTTCGGCATGCTTCGCATTCCTTCCGTTCCATCATCGGACGGGCTTACGGGCGGAACCGTTCCGCCGAGGCTGATCGACGAGCATTTGGTGGTGATCGGTGGTCTGCTGCATGATATCGGCACGTATTTTCTGCTCAAACAAGACGGTTCCGACGGTGGGCCGCTGAAATTCGACGGTCCGAATTACGTACGGCATGGGATTAAAGGCTACGAATATTTGTTGAACGAGGGTGTTGACGAGTCGATCGCGCAGTTCGCGCGCAACCACACCGGTGTGGGACTCACCAAAGAAGCGGTGGAATCGCAAGGGTTGCCGCTGCCTCCGGCCGACTATGTGCCCATGAATCTTGAGCAGGAAGTGGTGATGGTGGCCGACAAGTACAACAGCAAGTCGATTCCGCCGAAGTTCCTGACGGCCGAAGCCTATGCGCGCAAGGCGGCCCGTTTCGGCGAAAGCAACAGGCGCGAATGGCTGCGGCTGCTCGAACGATACGGCGTGCTTGACGTTACGCCGCTCGCCGAGCAGTACCACATGCGTATCGCGGAGTAAGGCAGACCGTTTTCAGAACACGTAAGCCCTTTGGAATTTGGCTAAAACTAGAATTCCAAAGGGCTTACCTATGGGCGCGCGAAAAGTCTATGTTCGTGCGCCCGTTGCACTAGGCGGCTAGTCGAGTTCCACGCTGTGATCCATTGCATCGGCGACTTCCGGATTGGTGGTCACCACGATGATGGCGCGTTTGCGATCGGCATCGCGCTTGAACTTCTTCAACAGATCCAACACCACGGCCGCATCGTCGGCATCCAATCCAGCGGTCGGCTCGTCGGCGATGATCACTTCAGCTTCGCAGCTCAGCGCACGAGCGATGGCCACGCGACGCTGGTTCAGTTCGCTTGCTTCGCCGACTGCCAGTCCGGACGTCACTTCATCGAAGCCCACGCGCTTGAGCAGTTCGCGGGCGATCACAGGCTTCGGCTTGAGGAAGTTGCGGTTCGACGCATCCATGGCGTACAGCACATTGCTTTCCGCGTCGAGATCGGGGCGGAAAGCAAAACGTTGCGGAATGAATCCGATGCGGTGCCCCAACATTTCGACCGGTTCGACGTCGCTCAGGTTGGCGCTTTTGTGCATCACATTGCCGCGGTCCGTGCGCACCATGCCGACCATGGTGGCCAGCAATGCCTGATGCTGTTCGCGATCCTCCGCGTCTACGAGCACCGCATGCGTGGCGCCCGCATGGAACGACAACGACAGGTCGTCAAGAATATTGCGGCCGGTCTTGCGATTGGTCACGGTCACATGGTCGAGCGCGAACGTCGGATTCGCCTTGAAGAAGAACGCATCCTTTTTGCGATTGCGCTTGATTTCGTTGTCAAGCTGTGACGAAACGCTGGTTGCGGAATCGGCTTTCACCGCTTCATGCGTTTCCAGTGCGATCGGTGCGTCGGAAGGACGCAAAGCGAGCGTTTCCTTCACTTGATTCGCGTTATTCGCAGCCACGTCCGAATCGTCGTTCATGGCATCCGCAGCGTTATTTGCAGCATCGGCGGTTTCGGCGGCATCTGCAGTATCGTTGCCTGCAACCGCTGCGTTGTCATCGTCGTACACCACCGTAAAATCGATGGATTCAATGGAATCTGCGGAAGATTCGTCAGCTGCAATATCTCCGATCGCAGCATCATCGACGGTTTCGCTTGTCTCGGCTTCAGCGGTCTTGTCAACCACAGCCTCGTCAACCATGGTCTTGTCGATGTTCTCGTTCTTATCGTTCATATTGTCGCTCATGCCGTCACCTCCGAGCGTTCCTCAAACAGTTGGTTCAGGTTGAAGCAGGCCACGCGCGCGAACGCCACGATGCCAAGCAACAGGCATGCACCCAAGCCGTACCAGATCACATTCCACACCGAAGCGGACGTGATCGTCACAGCCTGCCCGCCAGCCCACGCGGTACCGATCGGTTTCGCCAACAGCGCGCCGGCACCCAAGCCGATGATCCAACCCGGAACCGTCATCATGAACGTTTCCAGCATGAACTGCCATCCCAAACGGCCCTTGGTCACGCCGGTGATCATCGCCATGCCGATCTCATCGCGACGGCCACCGACCGCCGCCCACACAATCAATGCCAGCAACGCGATTCCGCCGACGATCGTCATGGCCAACAGCACGATGCGCGCGGACGAAGCGGCGGAATCAAGCGGCTCGATCGACTTCTTATAAGCGGTAAGCGACGGCGAGGTGATTTCGTACGTCTTCGTGTCTAACTTGGCCTTCTTCACCAAGCGCACGAACTTGTTATACGTGGAAGGATTCGCCAGAGAGAACACAATATTGAGATTTGGAACGCCCCATCCCGTGGCCTCCGTCGTGTCAAGCCCGTTCTTGGCGAAGTTGATATACGTCGTGTAGATCACGTTCTCACGATTGTCCTTCGCGTATTTCGCGTCGGAATCGTTACCCTCAGGCACGTCGCTGTCGTATTCGTAAATGCCGCGCACGGTGAACGTGTACGTTTCGGAAGCCTTCGACGGATTGCCGACCGTCACCTTGTCGCCGACCTTGAGATTGTTCTTATCGGCCAGCGCCTGCGAAATGAGTACGCCGTCGCTCTGCGTCTTATAGCTCAAATGCTTGCCCTTGACCACTTTGTAGTAGCCGTAATCGTTGATTTTCGCGGCGTCCAACGTGTAGAACGCCTGCAGGGTCAGATTGCCGCCGGTCTTGTCTTCGCTAGTATCGCTTTTCGCGGCGATCGCCTGTAATGACTTGCTTTCACGCACCGGCACTGACGTTGCCAACGTGTAATCGAAGGTCACGCTGTTGCTCTGCGCGGCCGTTGCGTACGTGCTGTACTTTTCCCACGTCAAGTACTTGTCGGTATAGCTGGAATCGGCGCCGTCGCGCTTGGCTTTGGTCTGCGCGGTCGGCCGAATCACCGCAGTGGCTTTCTGCGACTGGTATGTCTCATTATTGGCGGTGTCGTCTGCTCGTATGACTGCCAGATCCACGGCAGCCGAAAAAGACACCAGTAATGCGAGTAGGGCGATTAGCGCGGTGCGCCATTTGACGCGGCCGAGCGCCGCCCATGCGTTCTTGAGAACGAACATGCGGTACTTCTCCAGTTCTCTGTTATTGCGCGCCGGCGCATGCCGACGTCAGCGTTGGCCGGGACGCGCGCTCCGCAGCAAGGCAGGCCCGTAGCGCATGGTGCGTCCCGTGAAATCATCTTGGGCTTCCAACGTGATTGTTTTCTTGCGCAACACTGTTATACCCCTGCATGAAGTCTGAATGATTCCTGAAAATCGACCGTTGAGCATGGTTGCGGCACTCGCTACGATGGAATCGATGACTTCCGAACAGATTACGAATACCGGTTCCGTAATGGCCAATCATGGCTCGATTCAGACGCCTGCACAGACTCAACTTCGGCAGGACGGCTCGTCCAATGGCGGCCCGTCCGAACGGAAACGTGACCTGCGATGGCGTCCCGCGATGCTGCATCCGGCGTCGCTCCGCGTGTTATTGCCGTGGCTTACGTCGATTATCGGCATCGCATCCGCACTATGCCTGGTGATTGCGTGGTTCCCCTCCACGGTGTGGAATACGCCGATTGTCAGCAGCGATGCCCCTGCGCATTACTATTTCATTCGCCGCTTGCTTGACGAAGGTTTGGGGGCGGCACTGCATTTGTGGCCACATAATTCGTTCTATCCGCCGTTATTCCATGTTTGCGCTTATTTCGTAATCAAAATCGCGGCGCTGTTCGGCGTGCAATGCTCTATTTACGCGGCATTCAATATCACGTGGATCATCGCTTCGGGCGTGATTTTCCCTTCTGGAATGCTGGTATTGTGCAGGTATTTCCTACAACGTTGGAATCGCGGTAATCCAATTTCACGTATTTCGCAAGCATCGTCTACGCCTGAATCGTCGTCCGTATCTGAATCGTCGAATGTTTCAAATCAGCAGGTATCGTCAGCTGTGAATCGGCAATATAACGCCACTTTCGACGCTACTTTCGTTCTACAGAATCTGATTGGACTGTTCGTGCCAGTGCTTGCCGTCAGCTCGGTGTGCCACCCGTACGGACTGCTGAATGCCGGTCCGCTGATCGCATTCGGTTTCGCCACGTCGCTGCTGCCGTTTCTTATCGCTGCCACGTTGCGCCTGTTCGATGCGATCGCCGCACGCGAGCATATAGTGAAATGGCTTGTGATCACTGCTGTCGCAGGCGTGGTTTGCCTCGTTGCACACCCGCGTATCGCATTCACGTATGCTCTGATTCTGGTGCCGTTCATTGTGTTGCGTTTGCCGTGGAAGCTGATTCTGGGTGCGTTTATCGCCATGTGTGTCGGCGCGGTTGCGTTTGTGGCCCTGATGCTTACGTCGTTCAAATCGGATCGTTGGGCGAATCCCGCTTCCTGGTTCCATAGCCATCAGCCGTCCATGAATTTGTGGGAGTCGATTTCGTTCTGCTTCACGGATGGCCTTGACGGTCTTCCTGCGATTTTGTTCGCATTATTGCTGATTGCGGGAACCGTTGCCGCTTTCGTTTGCGCCTTCCGCCGCGCTGCTGTGCGCTCTTCGGATTCGTTTTCGGCTGCTGTTTCCACTGTGGCTCCCGCTTTTTCCGCTGATGCTGATGCTTTGGTTTCCGATGCTGCGGTCTCCTTGGTTTCCGCTTCCGACCTGCCGGCTGCTTCGTGTTCCGATGCTGCTGATGTCTCCTTATCCGCACCGTCCGAACCATCTCGACCTCGCCGCAACGATCGTCTGCGTGACGTGATCGCGTTGATGGCCGCGTTTCTGCTGGTCACGCTGGTATATGTGTGCACGGTCACGTTGGTTGGCGCGCTGCCGAATATCATCAGCTCTCCTTGGTATCGCGATGAAAACCGCATTATGACCATGCTTCCGCTGGTTGCGTTGCCGTTGCTTGTCATTGGCGTCAACGCGCTTTCCGAATGCGTTTCCGCGTGTGCCGCATCCGCTTCTTTCGTTCCTTCTGCATCTTCCTTCTCCGCGAAGAATAGTGCTTCTTCCGTTCCCTCCCTTTCTTCTGCGTCTGCTGTTTCTTCCGTGAAGAACGTTTCTTTCGCTTCCAATTGGATCGGCCCAATCGCCGCATTCCTTGTGATTGCGATACTTGCGGTTTTCGCTCAGATCGTATGCCCGTCTCGTACTGCGGCTCGCGACGCGATCATCGCGCATTCCAGCCTGAACCAAAGCGACCCCAACGAGCAGCTCACCGAGCAGAAGATTACTGTGCTGCGCAAGGTCATGGAACGTACTGGCACTCAGGCCACCATCATTTCCGACCCGTTGAACGGCTCGATGTATGCGGAGACGCTGTTCAATGCGAGCATGCTGTATCCGATCATCAATGCGCGCACCGATGTGCCATCCGTTCCGTTCGGCAAAGTGGAGACTGCGTTTGCTTCCGGCGATGGGCAGCAGGTGCTTGGCACGGTATGTCCGCTGACTGACGCTCCGGAGTACTTCCTTACGATGGGCGACCAGGCGCAAAGCTTGCAGTCGTTCCCGTATCGCGCCCAATACGATTCCTTCCATAATGAGGAATTGATTGATGCGTATGTGGATGGCGGCACGTTGGTGAAGGTTGCCGATTATTCGCAATACGGCCAGGGTTGGGCCCTCTACCGTTTCGGTTGCGCCGATTAATCGATTTTTGGCTGCGCTGCCTTGTTCTGTCGTCGCTTGCGCGCGCATATGCAAAACCGCACTTTCGATCAGTTGAGATCTGAATTTGTTCAGGACAACGATCGGCGGTGCGGTTTCGTTTATCTGCTTTCTTCTGTTTTCTCCTATTTCTGCTTTCTGTTGGGAGGTTTTTCGGATGGGTTGGCTTAGGGGATTGGCCGTAAATGAGATAGTTCGGTGTGTGACACGCCCGGGTGTTGGTTTGTGGTGGGTTTTTCCTGCGGTCCTGTGTCGTGCGGTGGCGTTCGCCGCCCGTTTTCCCGTGTTTTCGACACGCCGGTGGATGC
>ENA-OWZU01000157-OWZU01000157.1-human-gut-metagenome-genome-assembly--contig:-NODE-157-length-26048-cov-25.695803_pt1 | contig 26048 bp, 21 predicted proteins | sample MGYA00249263_ERZ652121 | MGnify/ENA primary metagenome ERZ652121 (study PRJEB26925, sample SAMN05827113) | human gut metagenome | biome: ENVO:2100002; feature: ENVO:00000062; material: ENVO:00002003... | reverse complement strand
GCTCATAAGGATTATAATTATTCAAATTGCAACCAAACTCTTTCAATGATTTTATTTTATTATCCTTTGTCCATTCAACCAGGGAAATTCCATCAAATTCCTCTATGCTCCCATTGTTCATTTCATTTTTGAAATACCACTCCACAATCGTCTGATTTCCTTTGTGGAAAAATTGTTTGATTTCCCAAGCAACGACTTTGCCACGGGTATTCCATTCCTGAAACCAGTGCTTTACGATTTGACGGTTATTATATTTTGGACTCCAACTTTCAGTATAAATTACATCTTCTGCAAAAATATTATCAATACCTAAATCCTGTTTTGTAAGCCACATTTCAAACCATAAGTGAATAATTCTTTCTCTTTCATTCACAATCCGACACCTCACTAACTTCCGATTTTTCGGTTTCGTTCTACATCAAAACTATGAACAATTCAACCATAGAAAGCGAGGTATCAAAACTTATGTATTACACCCAAGAACAGATAGACCGGGCGAACTAAGCTGACCTTGTTTTGTTCCTGCAATCACAGGGCGAGCAGCTTACCCGCGCCGGACAGGAATACCGCTGGACGCGGCACGACAGCCTGACCGTCCGGGGAAACAAATGGTATCGCCACAGCCAAAGCAAAGGCGGCGGCCCCGTTGATTTTGTCATGGAGTTTTCGGCAAGAGCTTCACCGAAGCCGTTGAACTGCTGACAGGAGAAAAGGCGCAGCCCAACCGCCGGCCATCAAGACCGTTTATCTCTGCCTTGACAGCGACGAAGCCGGAAACGACGCTTGCAGCCGCCTCGTGAAGCTCATGCCGGAGGGCTGCGCCGTCCACCGGCTTATCCCTCTTTTCAAGGATTGGAACGAGGTGTTGCAGCACCGGGCGGAAATCACAGACGGAAAGTTTTTGCGGGAAGCAGTCTACGGCTTGAAAGAGCCACCGCAGGAGGAAATCGTTGAGATTATCCGCATGAGCGAGATTGACACACAGACCGTCGAATGGCTATGGAAACCGTATATCCCCTTTGGGAAAATAACCATAGTACAGGGCAACCCCGGCGAGGGAAAGACCACATTTGCGCTGCGCCTTGCCGCTGCCTGCACCACTGGCGGGACGCTTCCGGGCATGAAGCCCATGCAGCCGTTTCAAGTGATTTATCAGACCGCCGAGGACGGTTTGGGCGATACCGTCAAGCCCCGCTTGATAGAAGCTGCCGCAGACCTTGACCGGGTGCTTGTGATTGATGAAGCAAAACGGGAGCTTACCCTGTCCGACGAGCGCATAGAGAAAGCAATCATACAGAACGGGGCGCGTCTGATTATCCTTGACCCCATACAAGCGTACATGGGCGAAAAAACCGACATGAACGGGGCAAACGAAGTGCGCCCCATGTTCCGCCGCCTTGCCGATGTTGCGGAGTGTACCGGGTGCGCCGTTGTGCTTATTGGACACTTAAACAAATCAGCCGGAGGGCAGAGCGCATACCGGGGATTAGGTTCTATCGACTTTCGCGCCGCAGCAAGGAGCGTCTTGCTGATCGGGTGCGTGAAGCGTGAGCCGAATATCCGGGTAATCGTGCATGACAAATCTTCTCTTGCGCCGGAGGGCAAGCCGATGGCGTTCTGTCTTGACCCCGAAACGGTCTTTTCGTGGGTAGGCGAATATGACATCACCGCCGACGATCTGCTGTCCGGCGCGGGCGGCAACAGCGCCACCAAAACCGAACAGGCTGAAAGGCTGATACTTGACCTGCTTGCAGACGGGAAAGAGCTTGCCAGCGAGGACATTGTAAAAGCCGCAGCCGAAGCCGGAATATCCGAGAGAACGGTGCAGAACGCCAAGCGCAACATGAGCGCGGTTTTAGGCGCAAGGCGCGTGGGCGGTTCAATGGTACAACTTCATCAAGAAGGAGTAGCCCCCCGAACCCGCAAGCTGAAAGTGCAAAACGCAGACCCTTTGCACTTTGCACTTTCGCACTTTCACGATAATTTGCGTCAATAACTCAAAAAAGCACTTGACAAAACGCTTCATGGTGAGCCCCTCCTGCACCACACGATACGCGATCATGCTGATGGAATCATCTAACTGGCCCAACTGCTGAATATCGATCCACGTGTCGATCCGCATGCCCGCGGCGCGAACGTCACCAATCAACCGCAACAGCGAATCGCGGGTCAATTCGGCAGACTGCAACGCATCGCGCACCTGGGACCAGATGGTCGCCGCCGCTGCGGTCAATACGGAACGAAGCGTCATCTTGACATCCTGACGCCTGGCGAGCAGCGGAGTCAATGCCATAAGCACGATCAGCGAATCGAAGGGGAGCACCACCACCAGTAGGCATGCGGTCCAGAACACTGCCTGCGGGTGGCTATTGCGGGACAGAAGGATCAAGCCCGAAGAAATCGCAACGAGCGCGCATAGGATCATCCATAAATAAGGTGCGCTATCCTGCGCATACTGTTGGGACGCGAAAGATGCCTGCGCCAGACAGGCGAAACTAGCGCACGCCATCATCGGTATGGTGCACCAGATTCTGGTGCGTACCGGTACGTCGACGGGGGAAGGCCCGAAAGTTTTCCAAAACGGTCAGGAACTCGACACCGCCAAAGTGACGCACAAGTTCGCCATCTGACATGGCATGTCCCAGTCTTTCGCGTCCGGCACACTCCCCGTGTCGAACGCGAAACCTATGCGGGCTTTGAAGAAAATACGAGATTAAGCCAATATTCATGAAATCGTCAGGAAAATGCCGTATCGTGATGCGCAATCGAGCAAAAAGGAGCGATTATGGCATTCGGTCAGCAGCCCCAGGGTAACAACGCCCAGAATAACGGCTTCAACAATCAATACCAGTACAACCAACAGTACAACCAGTACAATGCGCAGCCGCAATACGCATACGCGCCCAACGGTACCGCCGCGGTCAACGTGCAGGCCACCTATTCCTACGAGCAGGCCGAACGCAGTTCCGTCAACAGCGCATACACGCACATGACCCTCGGTTTGATCGTCACCGCCGTGGTCGCCATCATCACCCAAATGAGCGGCGCATACCTGGCACTCATCCAAACCACGGGCATCATCGGCATCTTCGCCCCCGCCATCATTGAAATCGTGCTTGCCATCTACCTTGGCGCGCGCATCCATACAATGAAGGTCTCCACCGCATACGTCATGTTCTACGTGTATGCGGCGCTCATGGGCTTCACCCTCAGCACCATCTTCATGGCCTACGATCTTGGCACCATCGGCATTTCCCTCGCATTGTGCGCCGGCTTCTTCTTCGCGCTCACCATGTTCGGACGCACCACCAAGATCAACATGCTCAAGGCCGGCCCCATCCTTTTCGTCGGTCTCATCGTGCTCATCATCGCCGAAGTGATTCTCATGATCTTCGCCCCCGGCAACACCACCCTCATGATCGTCTCTGCCATCGGCCTTCTGCTTTTCGCTGGTATGACCGTCTACGACGCCCAAGCCACCCGCGCGATGCTTGAACAGTATTCCGCCCAAGGCCCCGAAATGGTCAAGAAGGTTTCCATCCTTTGCGCGCTGAATCTGTATTTGGATTTCGTGAACATGTTCATGTATATTCTCCAACTCCTTGGCAATCGCGACTGAAATCCAAATGACGGAGCGTCCTCGGAATTGCTCCTCGGTCAACGTAACGGATAAAGCCTGACCAGAATGTGGCCAGGCTTTATCCGTTGGTCAAAGACATGCTTTACGGTGGGTGCTCATGCAGAGAAAAGAGATTGGCGGCATGGCATGCCTCGTACTGGCGGCCCTCATTTGGGGATTCGCATTCGTGTCGCAAGTGCAAGGCATGGACTCCACAACACCGCTGTTCTTCGGAGCCACCCGATTCACCCTCGGATCCATCTCGCTGATACCGTTGCTTTGGGTTCGCCGCAGCACCATAGCGGAACAAGAGCGTAAACGCCGTGAAACCCAGGGAAAACCGTCCATCACCCTCGGCAACGGCGCAATCGTCGCCATGCCGAAATGGACCGGCAATCCCATCGTGGTCAGCATCATCTGCGGAATCGTGCTTTTCACCGCAAGCACCGTCCAACAATACGGCATCCTTTACTCCGGATCGGCGGGACGATCTGGCTTCATCACCGCGCTATACATCGTCATGACTCCGCTGCTTGCCTTCGTCATACTGCGTCGACGAGTGCACCTCAGCGTCGCCATCAGCGTCGCCATCTCCGTTATCGGCTTTTACCTGCTGTGCGTCACCGACGGATTCGGATCCATCACCCTGGCGGACATGGTGCTGCTGTTCACCGCGGTTCTCTTCGCTGGGCACATCCTCGTCATAGACACCTTCGGGCGAGACATGGACCCCATCCTGCTTTCATTCGGGCAGATCGCCACCACCGCGATCCTCAGTTGGATCGGCTCTATCATCGAAGGATCCATCGACTGGGCCGGTGCCGCGCAAAGTTGGATCGCCATCGTCTACGCGGGCGTCTGCTCCGCTGGCGTAGCCTATACGCTTCAGGTCGTAGGGCAACAACTTGTGACCCCGACCAGAGCGTCCGTGATCATGTCGCTCGAATCGTTCTTCTCCGCGGTCGGCGGCGCACTCCTGCTTGGCGAGATCATGACCACCCGAGCCTATATCGGCTGTGCGCTCATCTTCGCGGGCACCATACTTGCCCAGCTGCCCATCGACCAGCTTTTGCACGCGGTCAAATGCAGGCAGGCGGACGTCAATCGGCCTTAGGGGCCTCGCCAGCCTGAGGCGCGCCATTAATGTCGCGGTGGATGTTCTGCATCTGCGTTTCGATATTCTGCAGACTCCTCGCACAATCAAGCAGCGTTTGCGAATGCTCCGACAGCTTCGTGTCGGGCAGATCCGTCTTATAGCGCAGAGCGTGCTCCAAACTCGCCCAATAATCCATGGCGATAGTGCGGAACTGCACCTCCACAGGCGTGTAATGCGGTCCGGAAGACAGAAAAACAGGCACCGCGTAAATCACATGCAGCGAACGGTAACCATTCTGCTTCGGATTCTTGATGTAATCCTTCACGCGCAACACCTGAATATCGTTCTGGGCAGACAGATAATTCGATACTGAATACACGTCATCGCGATAATTGCAGATCACGCGAATGCCGGCCACATCAAACAGATTGTCTTTGATCGACTCCACCGTCAGCGGCAGCTCCTTACGTTCCAGCTTGCCGAGAATGGAATTGATGGACTTCAGCCTGCGTTCCATGTGATGGATGGGATTGTGGGAGAAACGTACCTGGAATTCGGAATCAAGAATCTCCAACTTGGTGCTAATCTCATACATCGCACCCTCGTACACCTGCATCTGATCGATGAACTCGGTGATCTGATTGGATGGCAACGAACCATCGTCGAAATTTATCGATTTCAATCGCGCTTGCAGTTCACTGGTATTGATGCGGCTCTGTCTATCAAGTATCACGGTTCCATAGTGTACCCAAAAGGGGCGTGGAAAACTGGAAAAGCGCTGAAAAAACGTTATTCCTTCAATCCTTCAACATGCCAAGCACAGTACGGCGCGTGCTGGGAATCCCTGCCGATAGCATGGAACACTATGAACGAAGACATGATGACCGAGGCGGAGCGCGCCTCGAAACTCGCGAAACCTACCGCAGAAGACACCGCCACGAGAGGCAAAGGCGTGTTCTATGTGCACACCCTCGGATGCCAGATGAACGTGCACGATTCCGAACGTATCTCAGGCGTGCTTGAAGCGGACGGCTACGTGCCCGCCACCGAGGGGCAATACCTCGACCATGACGTGGATCTCATCGTCATGAACACGTGCGCGGTGCGAGAAAACGCGGCGGAGCGCATGTACGGTACCATCGGCCTGTGGGCCGAAATGAAGCGCCAGCGCCCGAACCTGCAGATCGCCGTCGGCGGCTGCATGGCACAGCTCGACCGTGAGAAAATCGCCAAAAAGGCGCCGTGGGTCGATGCCGTGTTCGGTACGAAGAACATCGGCTCACTGCCGCAGCTGCTCGATCAGGCACGTATCGAAGGCCATGCCCAGGTCAAGGTCAAAGAGGAGCTCAACTACTTCCCAAGCCAGCTTCCCACCGACCGTGCGTCGAAGGTGTCAAGCTGGGTGGCCATCTCCGTCGGATGCAACAACACCTGCACATTCTGCATTGTGCCTACCACCCGAGGCAAGGAACATGATCGTCGCCCGGGAGACATTCTTGCCGAAATTCGCCAGTGCGTGGATGAAGGAGCCAAGGAAGTCACGCTGCTCGGCCAGAACGTGAACTCGTTCGGTTACGGCATCGGAGACCGTTTCGCCTTCTCCAAGCTATTACGCGCATGCGGTGAGATCGAAGGATTGGAGCGCGTGCGATTCACTTCGCCGCATCCCGCCGCCTTTACCGACGACGTAATCGCAGCCATGGCCGAAACGCCCAATGTCATGCACCAGCTGCACTTCCCGCTGCAGTCCGGATCCGACCGAATCCTGCGCGCCATGCGCCGGTCGTATCGTTCCGCGAAGTTCCTTGACATTCTGCGAAAAATTCGTGAGGCAATGCCGGATGCGCAGATTTCCACCGACATCATCGTCGGTTTCCCGGGTGAAACCGAAGAGGACTTCCAGGAAACCTTGCGCGTGGTGGAAGAGGCGAGATTCGCGTCCGCATTCACCTTCATCTATTCGCCGCGCCCAGGCACTCCGGCCGCCGAAATGGAGCAGGTGCCGCACGACGTGGCCCAAGACCGGTTCGAACGACTCGTGGCATTGCAGGAACGAATCACCGAAGAAAATCTCAAAACCTTCGAAGGCCGTGACGTCGAAGTGATGGTCACCGGCGCATCCGGCAAGAAGGATGCCGCAACCCATCGCGTCACCGGGCGAGAGAAAACCGGCGTGCTCGTGCATGTCGGTGTGCCCGAAGGCGAGCCAATGCCGCAGGTAGGCGATTTCGTGACCGCCACCATCACCCATGCGGGGCGCCACAATCTCATCGCCGATCCCGATTTGAAGGCGGGGCAGACCTATGCCGTTCGACACTGAGACTTCTGAAACAACAGGCAAAACAGGGGATGCCGATCCTGCCTTGCAGCGTAAGGTCGTATCCATTGTCGGTCCAACCGCATCCGGCAAAACCGGGTTGGGCATTGCCGTCGCCAAAGCGTTGGCGCGCAAAGGCGAACAGGCGGAAATCATCAACGCCGACGCATACCAGATGTATCGGGGCATGGATATCGGTACGGCCAAAGCGAGCCCTGAGGAGCAGGCGCGGGTCAGGCATCATCTCATCGATATCATCGAACCGGACGATGCCATGTCCGTGGCGCGGTTCCAAGAGCTCGCCCGCGAGAAAATAGCCGAACTACAGGCCAGGGGAGTGCGTCCGATCCTTGTTGGAGGTTCCGGCCTGTACGCACGGGCGGCTATCGACGACATCTCCTTCCCCGGCACCGACCCGCAAGTACGCAAGGCGCTTGAGGAACGGGAGAAAGCCGAAGGTGCGGGCGCGCTGTTCGACGAGCTGAAGGCCAAGGATCCCGAAGCGGCGGCGCGCATGGACCCGCACAATCCGAGACGAACCATCCGCGCGCTGGAAGTCATCGAAGTGACGGGACGTCCCTATTCGGCAAGCCTTCCGCACTATCGGTACGTCATTCCTACCGTGCAAATCGGTCTCGATCTGCCTCGGGAGGAACTGGACCGTCGCATCGACATTCGCACCAAGCAGATGCTCGAAGGCGGATTCATCGAAGAAGTGGAGCGCATACGCCCCAAACTGGGCATCACCGCAGCCAAAGCGCTCGGTTACCAGCAGGTCGTCGACTATTTGGACGGGTTGCGTGACCTGAACGACACGTTCATGGACATCGCACAGAAAACGAAGCGTCTGGCACGCAAACAGATGGGATGGTTCGGCCGTGATCCGCGCATCCACTGGCTCCAAGCGCTCAATCCGGCGCTGCTAGACAATGCGATGGCCATCATCGAGTATGCCGATGCAGGCGCCTACGACGCCATAGACGTGCAGGCGGACGCCTACACCCAGCATCATCTCGGAGACCTCGCCTGAAATGAAACCCCGCTGCCATATCGGCAACGGGGTTTCATTCGCAGTATCATGCCTCCCCTCTGCCTTAAGTTAGAAAATGTGTGCGATTCGAGGAAATGACATGTCATGGTTCATCCCATGGGTAAAATCATGACCGTTATGGCACGAACAGCATCTTCCAACACGAAATCCAGCGGCAAAAGATCCGCTGGCAAGGCCCGTTCCGGCGAGACCAAGGTCATGGACGCGGTCGAACCATCGCCAGTGATGGGCGTCTTGACCAAGTACAGGCGCGACATCGCATGTTTTGTTCTGGTGATTCTCGCGGTGCTGTTCTGCGCCTCGGAATGGTTCCGGGTGCAAGGTGCGTTCGGCCGGGCGCTCCATGCCATGGCCTCCGGATTGTTTGGCCTGATGAGCATCATTTTGCCGGTTTTCCTAATGCTAGTGGTGTTCAGCCTTATGCATAAAACCCAGCGCAAAAGCGACAATGCGCGTATGGCGACGGGATGGTCCATGATCTTGTGGTCTGTCTGTTCCATACTTGACGCGGCGCTTGCGTCCGACATCCAAGGCTTCGATATGGCACTGCTGCAGAAATCGGGAGGATTGCTCGGCTACGTGCTTGGTTGCCCGTTGGCATGGGGGCTTTCCAAAGCATTTGCCATCGTTATTTTCGCGGTCGTCATTCTGTTTTCGCTGTTGCTGATCACCCGTACGCGGGTTGATGAGGTTCCCGACAAAATATGCGCGTTGATGTCCCGTTTTGGTTTCGGTGCAAATAAGACGGACGATGACGAGACTGAGCAATTCCCGAATGAGGTGCGCATCGGAGATACCACGCTGTCCTTTGCCGAGGGAGTGCCGGCGCATGATGGGACCGACGATGCGACAGCCGAAGAGAAGAAACCGATGCTGTTTTCTCGCTTAAAGCAGTTGATATCATCAAAAACCAAGAAACAGGGCGCTCAGGGCGGACTCGAATACTATGACGGCGATGAGGCGTTTCGCAATGCCGCCGAACGACATGGCGAAACGGCGGAAACCATGCTTGACGAACCATATCAGAGTGTTTCGCAGCCGCGCAGCATTTCATCCAGCGAACATTCCGCTCAGGATTCTGGCGGAACCGTCGTCATGACTCAGATGCCTGTGGCGCGTTCCCTTTCGTCAGATCCGATCGGAATTGCAAGTGGCACCATGCCGAAAATTCCAGAAACCGTCCCTGCGATGGTTGGAGCGGTGCCATCCAGTGAAATCAAGTCAATCGGCGTGGCTACGGACGATCCGTGGGCGGTCATCGATGAGAACGGCACATCCAACGGAACGCAGGTCATGGTCGATGCGGCGACCAACGAGGTCGTAGACGATCTGAATGGCGGTTTGAGCGAAGAAGGCGTTTCCGATGAATCCGACGAGATTCCGGAAGGCCCATACCATCTACCTGACCTCGGCATGCTGAAGCAAGGCGCACCGCACGCCGTGCACACGCCGGAGAACGATCGTGTGATTCGCGCGCTTACGGTCACCTTCCAGCAATTCAACGTCGATGCCAAAGTCATCGGTTTCCTGCGCGGTCCATCCGTAACCATGTACGAGGTGGAGCTTGGTCCTGGCGTGAAAGTGGAGAAGGTCACCAATCTGCAGAAAAACATTGCCTACGCGGTGGCCAGCTCCGACGTGCGCATCCTGTCGGTGATCGAAGGCAAGTCTGCCATCGGCATCGAAATACCGAACACCGACCGTGAAACCGTGGTGCTTGGCGACGTGCTTCGTTCGGACAAGGCAAGGAATGATCCGAACCCTATGCTCACAGGCGTGGGCAAGGATGTGGAAGGTCATTTTGTAACGGCCGACCTCACCAAGATGCCGCATCTTCTGGTGGCAGGCGCCACCGGTTCCGGCAAGTCCAGTTTCATCAACTCCATGCTGACATCTGTGATCATGAGGGCGACGCCTGACCAAGTGCGCATGATCATGGTTGATCCGAAACGAGTGGAATTGTCCGCTTACGCGGGCATACCGCATCTGCTGACCCCGATCATCACCGATCCGAAGAAGGCCGCGCAGGCGCTTGAATGGGTGGTCAAGGAGATGGATGCCCGCTACAGCGATCTTGAATTCTTCGGATTCCGCCACATCAAGGATTTCAATGCGGCCGTGCGTGCAGGCAAAGTGCATGCGCCGGCCGGGTCGAAGCGGAAGGTCGCCCCATATCCGTACATCCTGGTGGTCGTCGACGAGATGGCCGATTTGATGATGGTGGCCAAGAATGATGTGGAAAGCTCCATTCAGCGCATCACGCAGCTGGCGCGAGCGGCAGGTGTGCATCTGGTGCTCGCCACTCAGCGTCCGTCGGTTGATGTGGTCACCGGTCTGATCAAGGCGAATATTCCTTCACGACTTGCTTTTGCGACCTCGTCCGCCACGGATTCTCGAGTCATCCTCGACTCCACCGGAGCGGAAACCCTGATCGGGCAGGGCGATGCGCTGTTCCTGCCGATGGGACAGGCCAAACCGTTGCGTGTGCAGGGCGCATGGGTCGACGAATCGGAAATCCGCCGTGCGGTGGAGTTCGTGCGCACCCAACGCAAGCCACATTACCGCGAAGATATCGAGGAAATGTCCAAGGAAGCCGACAAGAAGGCCATCGAACCGGATGAAGACATCGGCGGCGATATGGACGTGCTGTTGCAGGCGGCGGAACTGGTGGTCACATCGCAGTTCGGCTCGACATCCATGTTGCAGCGCAAGCTGCGCGTCGGATTCGCCAAGGCAGGACGTCTCATGGATCTGCTGGAGTCGCGTGACATCGTGGGGCCGTCCGAAGGGTCCAAGGCACGCGAGGTGTTGGTGCAGCCCCAGGACCTGCCGCAGGTGCTCGCCTTCATCAAAGGCGAGACCTCGTCGCTGAATTCGGCAGCTTCTTCGGCAGCGGATTCCGAAGAGGCGATGTGATCGGGGAACGCTCCGTATGAAACGCAAATTGGTAAGCAAGTAGAAGTGTCGGGGTAACGTGAACGGTATGGAAAAGCAAGAAGAACGCAAATCATCGTTGCTTGACGGCTGGAATGAGCCGCCGAACCTTGTCACCTTCTCTCGTATCATCTTGGTCATCGTGTTTTTGGTGCTGTACGCCAAAGCTGGCGCGTGGGGCGTGGACAACGTCACCATGCGTTGGGTTGCCGCGGTCATCTTCATCATCGCGGCATGCACCGATAAGCTTGACGGTTGGATGGCTCGCAAATACAACCAAGTCACTGAACTTGGCAAGCTGATGGATCCGATCGCCGACAAACTGCTCACCTGTGGCACACTGATCGTTGCCGCCATCTTCAACGAATTCGGTAATCCGGTGCTGGGATGGGTCGTGACCGCCCTGTTCCTGATTCGTGAGATCGGTATCACCATCATGCGCTTCTTCGTGATCGACACGGGCGGCAAGGTTATCGCCGCATCCCAGGCGGGCAAGTACAAGACGCTCTGCCAGTGCATCGGTCTGGCTATGTTGATGCTGCCGATGTGGAGCTTGGCTCCGAAAGGGTTTAACGACATCCCGATGTGGATGACCGTCTACTACATCATCACGTACGCGCTGATTTATCTTGCGCTGATTCTCTGCCTGTATTCCGGCGGCGAGTATCTGGTTAATACTTTCGGCGGTCGTAAGAAGCCCGCAGACAAGACCGGAAAAGAAACCAAGTAGGGTATTCATGGTTGAATCCTTGAACCAGACGGCTGCCGCCAACCAATCGCAATGCGATGAATTGGCGGCGGCCGTTCTTGCATATTGCGAAACCAATCGTTTCAAAATCGCGGCGGCCGAGTCGTTGACGGGAGGTTTGCTGGCCGATGCTTTCGTGCGTGTGCCGGGGGCGTCGAAAGTGTTTCTTGGCTCCGCCGTGACATACGACATTCGCGCCAAGGCGTCGATTCTTGGTGTGGATGCCGAGTTGTTGCGCCGAGAGGGGGCTGTCCATCCCGAAGTGGCGCGCCAGATGGCTTTCGGAACGGCGAGGCTGTACCGGCAGCGGGAGGACGGCGATTGTGTCGTCGGATTGTCGACCACCGGTGTTGCAGGTCCTGGACCTGACGGAGACAAGCCTGCGGGACTTGCCTACGTCGGCTGTTCCCTGCCGGACGGTTTTGGATCTGTTCGCTCCAGGCGAACGGAGGCTTTCGAGCTGCGCCTGCAGGGAGATAGGGAAAGCGTACGGCGTGGAGTCGTGCATTGTATTCTGCAAAAACTGAGTGAGCTTTCAGCGGATTCACAGGAATAATCTACAAAGATGAGTGTTGACCATAGTGGACAGACGTACGCACGAAAAAGGGGCTGATGAATGGAAACGATGACACTCACCGAAGAACAGAGGGAACTCAAGGCTATGGCCCCCGCAACCGCGCAGGCTGCCGGGGCTCGTGTCAGGGAACTCACACCGGCTCAGAGGCGTGCGGTGATGTTCGCGCAGCAGCAGGTGCTCCGTGCTCGTGCGGCCAAGAAAGCCAAGGACGAGCGTCAGGCCGCGTTGACGCGAATGTGGCAGGAAGAGGACTCCGAGCGTGTACGTACGCATGCTGTGCAGCATGCTCCGGAGCAGTCTGATGAGGTCAAGGAGGTTTCGTTGCGCGAGGCCATCGGTCATGTGCTGCGTGACCTGCGCACGCGAGACCATAGGACGCTTCGTGAGGTCAGCGAAAAGGCCGGTGTGTCGTTGGGGTACCTTTCCGAAGTGGAACGCGGGCAGAAGGAAGCCAGCTCTGAGCTACTGTCATCCATCGCGCAGTCCTTGGGGTTGTCCACAGCCCAGATGCTTCGCATGGTGGCTGACTATCTTGATTCCGTGACTGCCTGATTTGTGGAATATGACATGATGACGCCCGGCGATTGTTCGCTGGGCGTTTCTCTTTTCGCATATAAATCAAGTCTGTGTACACTGGGGCGCGTGCAGGAACGTGAATTTTGGCAGTTGCTTGAGGAAGTGCTCGGACGTAGCTATGGTCGATCGTTGGCGCATGATCAGGTACTTGATCGCCTTGGCGGTATGACGGCGGTCGACGCGCTCAGTGCGGGCGAGGAGCCTCGAGTGGTCTGGAATGTGCTATGCGACCAGATGGGCATCCCGGATTCCCAACGTTGGGGCAAAGATCATAACGCGCCTCCCATGCCGGTTCGTTGAGTTTTTCGAATACAACACACCTTTTCGAACAGATGTTCGCATGTTGGGATATAGTTATCCACAGACAACAACATAAACGGGCTGTTTCCAAATTCCTCAAGTCGCGTGAGAACGTTGATTTTCCAAGGAATGTTGGTTTATGACTCGTTGGATTGCATGTCTTCCGACCACAACGGTCGTTGGATTTGCAAGAACGAATGCTGTGGCCTTACGGTGAAGCCACCATTCGTCATAGTCGGCAGAAGGAGTAGTCATGGCACAGACGAGCGCGGCAAAGGGAGCCGCACAGAACAAGTCCGCGAACGGCATCGACCCGCGTCGTCAGGCCGCGCTTGATACGGCGCTTGCGCAGGTCGAGAAGAGTTTCGGCAAGGGGTCAGCCATGCGATTAGGCGATCGTCCCGAGCAGGATGTCGAGGTGATTCCTACCGGATCACTGGCATTGGATATGGCATTGGGCATCGGAGGTTTGCCGAAGGGTCGTATTGTGGAGATCTACGGTCCGGAATCCTCCGGCAAGACCACGCTGGCGCTGCATGTGGTGGCCAATGCTCAGAAAAACGGTGGGGTCGCCGCGTTCATCGATGCGGAGCATGCGCTTGATCCTGTCTATGCGCGCAAGCTTGGCGTCGACACGGATTCGCTAATCGTCTCCCAGCCCGATAACGGCGAACAGGCGCTGGAGATCGCGGATATGCTGATTCGTTCTGGAGCGCTTGACGTGATCGTCATCGATTCCGTGGCGGCATTGGTGCCGAAGGCCGAAATCGAAGGTGAAATGGGCGACAGTCACGTCGGTTTGCAGGCGCGACTGATGAGCCAGGCATTGCGTAAGATGACTGGCGCTTTGGCTCAGGCGGGCACCACGGCCATCTTCATCAACCAGCTTCGTGAGAAGATCGGCGTGTTCTTTGGCAATCCGGAAACGACCACCGGTGGCAAGGCATTGAAGTTCTACTCGTCCGTCCGCATGGATATTCGTCGCATCCAGACCATCAAGAACGGCGACGAGGCTGTGGGCAATCGCACCAAGGTCAAGGTCGTCAAGAACAAGATGGCTCCACCATTCAAGACTGCTGAGTTCGACGTGCTGTACGGCGAGGGGATTTCCAAAGAAGGATCTGTACTTGACATGGCGTTGCAGGTCAATGTCGTGAAGAAGTCTGGATCGTGGTTCACGTATGGTGGCGACCAACTGGGGCAGGGGCGTGAGAACGTGCGTCAGTTCCTCAAAGACAACCCGGAGCTCACTGAAGAGATCGAGAATAAGGTGAAAGCCGAATTCGGCCTCATTGAGCCTACCGACCAATTCGCCGAGGATAGTGACGATGCGTCGGCGAAGGATGCCAAGGGCGAGGAAAAGGCGAAATCTGCTGCCAAGCCGGAAACGGTCAAGGGCGCGGCAAGGTCTTCCAAGACCGCCGACAAGGCATGACGTATGATCAGTGCCGAGCAATTTCTTGAACAGCAGGGCCTCCAGCCGGTATCGTCCGAGGCTGGGGGCCCTGCCCTTGCCTGCGGCGGGCGGCTGCAGGACGACCGAATCGAATCCTGCTGCGGACAGGTTTTGCGCAATGATGAAGAAGACACGCCGAAGCGTGCGCGACACGCACGACACGCAGGGCGTGTCGTGGTCGGCGTGTCGCGAACCCCTGACGATCCGAATAATCTGGATGCGTGCAGGGAGGCCGCCTTCCGGTTGCTTGATGCGGCGCCGCGTCCGTCAGGTGCGGTGAGGGAGCGACTCGTTGGCAAAGGGTACGCTCCTGAAATAGTGGACGATGTGATTGCCAGACTGATTCGGGTTCGTCTCATCGACGACGAGGCGTACGCCCAGTCCGCGGTGCGGTACTGCGCATCACGACTGATGGGGCATAGGGGAGCGGTTATGGAGCTCAAACGCAAAGGTGTGGACCGCCAGCTTGCGCAACGTGTGTGCGATGAGGCCGAATCCCAAGGCGTGTTCGCCGAGGCCGCATGGGAGCTGGGACGTCGGACGGCGAGAAAAACTGCTGGATTGGATGTCGAGGTGCGTAAAAGACGGTTCTGGAGTGCTGGTGGTAGGAAAGGCCATAATCCTGAAGTTCTGCGGGAAATCGCACAGGAATTGTTCGTCTGAAACGGCTGATTCGCATAGTGGCTATGCGGTTTTTGAACACTGTTTCGCCACGGGGATCGGTCGATGCGATAAGGGAGTGAGACCTCTTATACCCCGGGTTCTGTCGTGCCTTAGGCACGGATGGCCATCCATCTCGACCTGACGTTGCCGCCAGACTCTAGCAGCCTACCCGAAGGCTTCGGGCGAGCAGCCCTCAAACGCCTTCTGCTTGGCCTTGCTCCCGATGAGGCTTGCCATGCGGCCGACTGTTACCAGTGGCCCGGTGGTCTCTTACACCGCCGTTTCACCCTTACCTACCGGTCGAAACCGATAGGCGGTCTGTTCTCTGCTGCGCTATCTCTCAGGTCGCCCTGGGCGGACGTTATCCGCCATCGTGCTCTATGGAGCCCGGAAGTTCCTCAACCGACGGATCGGTCGCGGCCATCAAGAGGTCTCAAACGCACTATGATAGCAAGAAAACGGACGAAAGGAAAATCAAAAAAACTTTATTTTTCTTTCGTCAACTTTTCAGTGAAATCACAATGTTGCGGCTACAATGTTGACTACCGAACAGCGAAGCAGCTGTTTGGTCCGTATATAGCGGGTGACACCGCTTGAGTCTAGGGAGGTCCACATGGAAATCGTCGTTACCGGACGTCATACGCAGATCAAGCAAAGGTTCCGTGACGTTGTCGAAAGCAAGATGAATCGTGTGACCGCTATCGCTCCGGATGCGCAGCGTGTTCAGATTGTGCTGTCGCATGAGGGCAATCCGCGTCAGGCCGATACTGCCAAGCGCGTTGAAATCACTGTCATCGCCGGTCGTACTGTGGTGCGTGCCGAGGCTTCAAGCGCCGACGAGTTCAGCGCTTTGGACATGGCTCTCGACAAGCTGACCCTCCGTCTGCGTCGCACCCGTGATCGTCGCAAGGATCATCGTCGTGGCTACAGCGATCCGGTCCCGGTTGATCTTGGCGTCGTCGAGCCGACTCCGGAAGTCGAGGAGACCGCTGAGAAAGAGGTCGAAGAGCCGAACAACAGCCCGGCCGACGCCGTCGCCGCCGAACTTGGTCCAGGCGAGTCCGTCGAGGTTCAGGTAGGCGACACTCCGATCGTTATCCGTCGCAAGCTGCATATCGCGGAGCCGATGACCATCGATGAGGCACTGTATGAGATGGAACTGATCGGACACGATTTCTTCCTGTTCGTGAACAAGGAAACCGGCCGTCCGTCCGTTGTCTACCATCGTCACGGCTGGAGCTATGGCGTCTTCGAGATCGACACCCCGGAGAACGTGGCAAAGTAAGACATGCAACATGGTTGGATAGGGAGATGATCTGACCGAACGGAGGCTCGCGCGTCGTACGTGCGAGCCTCTTTCCATGTTTGAGAAGGTGCTTTAAATGGCGGGAAGATGCAACACGCTGAAAATTACGTAAAATGGACGATGTTTTTCGAAAATCGCTAAATAGCGACTAGTCTCGGACGAGGTAACTCACATACACAAAGGGAGTGATTGTGGTAGATATCGTTGACAAAGCCCTGCGAATGGGCGAAGGCCGACAGATCAAGAAGCTTGAGCATGTCGCTCAGGCAACCAACGCGCTGGAGGACGAGATCGCAGCGCTCAACGACGAGGAGCTTAAGGGACAGACTGCCAAGTTCAAGCAGCGTCTCGACAACGGCGAATCCCTCGACAAGCTGATGCCGGAAGCCTTCGCCACCGTACGTGAGGCGTCCAAGCGCACCTTGGGTCTGCGTCACTTCGACGTGCAGCTCATGGGTGGCGCGGCATTGCACTGGGGCAACATCGCCGAAATGAAGACCGGTGAAGGCAAGACCCTTGTGGCAACCCTGCCGGCATACCTGAACGCGCTTGACGGCCAGGGCGTGCATGTCGTCACCGTCAACGACTATCTGGCAAGCTATCAGGCCGAACTCATGGGCCGTGTCTACCGCTTCCTTGGCATGAGCACCGGCTGCATCATCACCAACCAGAAGCCGCCGGAGCGCCGCAAGCAGTACAACGCCGACATCACCTACGGCACCAACAACGAGTTCGGTTTCGACTACCTGCGCGACAACATGGCGTGGGAAAAGTCCGATTTGGTGCAGCGCGGCCACCACTTCGCCATCGTCGATGAGGTCGACTCCATTCTCATCGACGAGGCCCGTACCCCGTTGATCATTTCCGGTCCGGCCGAAGGCGACGTGACCCGTTGGTACCGCCAGTTCGCACGTCTGGTGCTCAAGCTCACCCGCGACGAGGATTATGAGGTCGACGAGAAAAAGAAGGTTGTCGGCATTCTTGATCCAGGCATCAACAAGATCGAGGATTATCTCGGCATCGACAACCTGTACGAGCCGAACAACACCGCGCTGATCGGCTACCTGAACAACGCCATCAAGGCCAAGGAACTGTTCCTGCGCGACCGCGACTACGTGGTGACCGGCGGCGAGGTGCTCATCGTCGACGAACACACCGGCCGTATCCTGCCGGGTCGTCGCTACAATGAGGGCCTGCATCAGGCCATCGAAGCCAAGGAAAACGTGGAAGTCAAGGCTGAGAACCAGACCTTCGCCACCATTACCCTGCAGAACTACTTCCGCATGTACGACAAGCTGTCGGGCATGACCGGTACCGCAGAAACCGAGGCCGCGGAGTTCATGGGCACCTACAAGCTGGGCGTGCTCCCGATTCCGACCAACAAGCCGATGATTCGCGAAGACAAGGACGATCTGATTTTCCGTACCAAGAAGGAGAAGCTGGCCGCCATCGTGCGTGATGTGGCCAAGCGCCACAAGAAGGGCCAGCCGGTGCTGCTGGGTACCGCTTCCGTGGAATCCTCTGAAATCGTGTCGTCCCTGCTTGACGTTGCCAACATTCCTCACCAGGTGCTGAACGCGAAGCAGCATGACAAGGAAGCCGCCGTCGTGGCCGTCGCAGGCCGTAAGGGCGCCGTTACCGTGGCTACCAACATGGCAGGCCGTGGTACCGATATCATGCTCGGCGGCAACGTCGAATTCCTCGCCGATGCGAAGCTCAAGTCCGAAGGTTACTCTCCGGATGACACTCCGGACGAGTATGAAAAGCGTTGGCCGGGCACCTTGGCCGAAATCAAGGAGCAGGTCAAGGACGAGCATGAAGAGGTCGTCGAGCTCGGCGGTCTGTACGTGCTTGGTACCGAGCGTCACGAGTCCCGCCGTATCGACAATCAGCTGCGTGGCCGTTCCGGACGTCAGGGTGATCCGGGCGAGTCCCGTTTCTATCTGTCGCTCGAAGACGATCTGATGCGTCTGTTCAACACCCAGCTCGTGGCCCGCGTTATGGCCAAGGGCATGCCGGAAGGCGAGCCGATCGAAGCGAAGAGCGTTTCCAAGGGCGTGCGCACCGCACAGAAGGCCGTGGAATCCCGCAACTTCGAAATCCGTAAGAACGTGCTCAAGTACGATGATGTGATGAACAAGCAGCGCACCGTCATCTATGCCGAGCGTCAGGCCGTGCTGAAGGGCGAGGACATCCACGAGGATATCCTCAAGTTCATCGATGAGACGGTATTGAGCTACATCAAGGGCGCCAACAAGGGCTCTGACAAGCCGAAGGATTGGGATTGGGAAGGCCTGTTCAAGGCTCTGAACGCCGTCTATCCGATTGCCGTTGATCCGGAAGCAGCCAAAGATGCAGTCTCCAAGCTCAAGGGAGACAAGGCCGTCGTGGCCCTGCAGGAGCTTATCGTTTCCGACGCCAAGGACCAGTATATCGACTTCGAAGGCAAGCTTGGTGAAGAGGGTCTGCGTCAGCTGGAACGTCGTGTCGTGCTCGCGGTTCTTGACCGCAAGTGGCGTGAACACCTGTATGAGATGGATTATCTCAAGGATGGTATCGGGCTGCGTGGCATGGGTCAGCGCGATCCGCTGGTCGAATACCAGCGCGAAGGCTACCAGATGTACAACTCCATGATCGAAGCGATCAAGGAGGAGACCATCCAGCTGCTGTTCCATGTCGATATCGATCGTGTCGCCACCACCGAAGACACCGATATCGAATCCGACGAGGATGAGGCCGTGGACGCGGCTGAAGCGGTGATGGGACTGGAAGGCGAGACCGAACCTACCGGCGAAATTGCTCCTGTCGAGCCGGAAACCGATGATGAGTCCGAAAAGACCGTCATCGACGAACTGGTCGACGAGCAGAAGAACGAACCTGGCATCGTTGGCATGCAGCCGATCAGCCATGCCGAAGGCAAAGTTCCGGCCAACAAGCGTCCGAAGAGCGCGGAATTGCACTCCCCATGGGCGGATGGCCGTACCTTCCCGGGAACTGGCAAGAACGCCCAGTGCCCGTGCGGTTCCGGTCGTAAGTACAAGATGTGCCACGGACAGAACGAACAGTGAAATATCGTGTGATGCTCTGATGATTCGCGCATAATGAAGGCGGTTTGCGGATTTTTCGCAGACCGCCTTTTTTGTTTCATGCTCGTTGCCCGATATGCGGAAGATAGATATTGAAAATGTCTGTGTTGTTTATGATGAGCGCTTTTCTGCAATTACCTGTTCGTGATATGGACGTTGAAAAACCATGAAATGTAGAACGGTTACAATGACGGCGATATCGTGTCAACAACGTGACATGCTGAAGCGTCAAGGAGGGCATCATGGCCGAAATCACATGGAAGTCGATCCTCACCAAGCTGGTCGGAGGGGACCATCTGAGTGCCGAGGAATCCGAGTGGTTCGTCGATGACCTCATGAACGGCAACGCTAATCCGGCGGCCGTCGGTGCGGTTCTGGCAACCCAGCAGCAGCTTGGCTTGACTCCGGATGAGGTGCGTGGAGCGGCCAAGGCCATGGTCTCCCATGCCATCAAACTTGATATCGACGGTGAGACCACCGATATCGTCGGTACCGGTGGAGACGGCGCCGCGACGGTGAATCTGTCTTCCATGGGCGCGGTGGTGGCTGCCGCATCCGGAGTGAAAGTCGTGAAGCACGGCAATCGTGCAGCCTCTTCCAAGTGCGGCACTGCCGATTGCTTCGAGGCGCTGGGACTGCCGCTCGATCTGGAACCGGAACAGGTTGCTGAGGTCGGCAACGAGTGCGGCATCGCATTCGCTTTCGCACGTACATTCCATCCGGCAATGCGCTTCGTGGGACCTGTCCGTGCGGCGCTCGGCGTGCCATGCGTATTCAACGTTCTTGGACCTCTGACCAATCCGGCCTCGCCGAAGCACATGGCGGTGGGCTGCGCCAATCGCGCAATGAGCCCGATCATGGCTGCGGTATATGCGGCTAATGGTCGGACCGGCATGGTGTACACGTCAAGCGAGGGGCTTGACGAAATGGCTCCGACTGGTCCAGTGTCCATCTGGGAGTTCAGCAACGGCGAAGTCACTGAGAGTGAATTCGACCCGACTGTGGAGCTTGGTCTCGACAAGGTGACGGTGGCTGACTTGAAAGGTGGAGAGCCGGAGCTCAACGCTCAGCTGTTCCGTGACTTCCTTGCAAGCAAGGACGTTCCTTTCCGCACTACCGCCCTGCTCAACGCGGCATCCGCGATTGTTGCGGACGGCCATCAGGTGCCAGCTGATGCCAGCCTGACTGAACGATTCAAAGCGGCCTATGCCATTGCCGAAGAAACCGTTGATTCAGGCAAGGCCTCGGCACTGCTTGACCAGTGGATCACCGCCGCCCAGTCCAAGAAAGCTTGATATTCGGCGAAATAGCAGATCATAAGAACGTATAAGGCGTGTCTCGTCAAAACACTCAACGACGAGACACGCCTTATACGTATCGCAGCGACAAATATCACAGAGAAAAGCACAAAAGACGTAGCTGATGCAGTCTTCTCCATATGTTGCTATACGTGAGCTCCATCATCGAAAACATCGCGGCGGGTTTGTGTATGTCCCTTGTGCTGTACGATCAATCCAGCAGCGCCAATCAACGCGCACACGCCGAAAATCGATCCCAAAATCCCAGCCAAAGCAGGCATGAACGCAGATGCGATGATACCGGCGACACCAGCGATCAAAAGCACCCAAAACACCAACTTCGATATATTGACATGACCGATGGAGGGATTCGGAGGAGTGAAATCATCACCGTAACGATCCATTACACTATCGGTGTCCAACCAGCTGGAACCAGTGAAATCGCGCGGTCCACGACCTTGCGGAGTGTCATCAGTGAACGTGCCCTGATCCAAATCCTGAATCGAAAGCAACGCCTCCTTCTCACGGCGCTGCGCATGCTTTTCAAAACGTTTCGCGCTACGAGAATGCTCCACGGCCTGCAAATCGTCGGCATGCGAACTTGCGAATTCAGCCCATGCGGCATCCAAATCGTCCGCATTTGAAGAAGCCCCTTCGCCACCATTCGGCGCGGCATTTGGGCGTTCTTCATCGGCATTGCTATTGTTGAGGTCAGTCATACTGATAACTGTAATCAAGCGGATGGCCATCCGCTAGGAGGATCGTGAAAAATGCTCTACTGGTTTTTCGTCAAAGGCCTGGGACCGATCGCCATCCACCGTATGGGACCGACTGCCAAGGGACTTGAAAACATTCCGCGCGAAGGCGGTGCCATTATCGCAGCCAATCATCTTGCCGTCATCGATGACGCGCTGTTGCCGCTGACTTGTCCGCGCATGATTCATTTCATGGGCAAAGCCGAGTATTTCGAAGGCAAGGGCATCAAAGGCAAGTTCAAGAAGTGGTGGTTCACTTCGGTTGGCGTGTTCCCCGTGGATCGTTCCGGTGGGTCGAAATCGCTTGGCGCATTGAACCACGCGCGTGAAATCCTCGAAGACGGCCACCTGTTCGGCATTCATATTGAGGGCACGCGTAGCCCTGACGGTCGCCTCTATAAAGGTCATACCGGAGCTGCGCGACTTGCTTTTGAAACCGGATGCCCAATCGTTCCGTCCGCCATTATCGGATCTCGCGAGTTGCAGAAGCCCGGTCAGATTATTCCTGGTAAGGGCAAGACCACAGTGATCTACGGCGAACCGATTGCCGTGGAGAAGAAGCCCGCCGACCAGATCACGCACGACGATTTGCGTACGCTGACTGATCGCGTGACCATGGAAATTCAGAAGATGAGCGGTCAGGAATACGTGAACGAATACGCTCAGAAAGTCAAGGAACAGCTTAAGGCTCAGAAAGCCGCCGAACAGGCGAACAGCTGAGAAACCAAAGAGGAAAGCCCCGGCACGACACTACACGAGCCGGGGCTTTCCTTATGCCTATACCATGATGTTTGGCAAAGCAGGTAATGCGCTTTTAGAACAGTGAGGAATACATCTTCAATGTGATGGTGGTTGGTATGCCGTTCTCGTCGCGAAGACGCACTTCGGTGCCACCTACCGGATCCTGCGAAGCGACCTTCTTGTCTTGGTTGGAATCCAACGTGAGCTGCGAACTTACCTTGACCGTGAATCCGAGTTTTTCCAATGCGGCTTTGGCGTCAGAGGCTTTCTGCCCCACATAATTCGGCAGGGTTATGGTTTCCGGTCCTTTGGAAACCACCACGTCGACGCTATCTCCCCAATGCAACGTATCACCGTTGTTGACGGAAGCGGAAATCACCTGCCCTTGTGGAATCTTGTCGTCGAAGGATTCCGTCCAATTGGTGGTGAGTCTAAGATCATCCAGCGCCTGCTGTGCCTCGTCCTTCGTCTTGCCGACGATATCGGGCATAGTGACTGGCTTTGGTCCCTGCGACACCGTGACGGTGATCGTCGTATTATGCGGCAATGTGGCGCCGGGATCCACACTTAACGACAGCAACGCTCCTTGAGGCACGTCAATGGAATACGTGTCATCAGAAGCCGCAGTCTGCTCGACATTATCGAATCCAGCCTTCTTCAGTGCGTTGATTGGATCCTTGCCGGATGCGCTGGTCGCGTCGAGAATATCGGAGGGAACCGTCGCCTGCCGGACTCCCTTGGAGACCACGACCTTGACTTTCTGGCTACGACGCTTGCTGCCGCGATCGCCGACATTCGCCGGGTCGGTGGAGATGATATTGCCTTCCGCTACGGAATCGCTGTACTCTTCCGACACTTCATATTCGATATCGGAAACCTTCAGCAGACTTTCGTAGTCGCTCCATTTCACACCGGTGATAGGGCAGGCCACGGAATTGCTGCACGACATGCCATCCGGCTGAGGCATGGTCCAATAACTACCGGGGCCTTGGTAATACCACCATGCCCAGCCGCCTGCGCCGCATGCCAGAAGAAGTGCAGCCACACCTGCGACGATAAGCGGCGTATGATGCTTTTTCGAAGATTTGTTCTTCCCCACATTGCCGTAATCGCCGTTCTGCACGACAGGGGATTGTGACGTCGTGCCGTCGTCTGAGGCATTGGCGTCTATATCCGGCGGCAACGATAAGCGCGTTGTCGCCTCGGGATCAACGTTCTGCTGTTGCACCGGCATGACGGTCGTCATGTTCGGTTTGACCCTGTCCAGTTTGCGTGTGCGATCGTCGAATTGTTGTGTCGGCGGAGCAGGGGGAGCGGGCGGGGCCGGATTACCCTCATTCATCGGAGCACCGGCATCTTTCGCCTGTGCGATATTGGGTGATACGTTGACGTTTGCCGCGGGAAGCCGATACTGCCAATCGCTGACCGCGAGCATGGATTGCAGTCGCTGCAACTCAGCCAATGCGGCGGAAGCGTCTGCAGGTCGTGCTTCGACCGCGCGCGCCGTGAGGTGGGCAAGGAATGCGGCCACGCCTTCATTGATGCCTTTGCACGCGGTGGCAATGCTTGGCACATCCTCGTGAACATGCTTGAATACCAGTGTTACTGGATTATCTGAAGTGAATGGCACGTTGCCTGCGAGCATTTCCCAAGCCATGATGCCCACGGAATACAAATCCCCCTGAGGTGTGGCTTGATTCTTCTCAATCATTTCCGGCGCCAGATATGCGGCCGTTCCAAGTAGAACGCCAGTGGAGGAAAGCGTTGCCTGTGAAACCGTTTTGGCCAAACCGAAATCGGTGATCTGCACGTGGCCGCGGTTGTTGAGCAGAATGTTCTCCGGCTTGATGTCGCGATGCACCACGCCCGCGCGGTGTGCGGAAGCAAGGCCATCCAACGTTTCGCCGATGATACGCAACGTTTCACGAACGCTGAACGTGCCTTGCTGGTTCATCTCGTAGCGCAGATTCACGCCGTGAACATACTCCATGACGAGGTAGTCAAGACCGTCGAATTCGCCGGTGTCATACACTTGCACGATATGCGGGTTGGCGATGGCGGCCGCGGAGCGTGCCTCGCGGTGGAACCGCTCCACGAATTGGTCACGGTGCGGCCCCTGAGCCAGCTGCGTATGCATGATTTTGATGGCGACCGTGCGCCCCAAGCGCTCGTCTACCGCCTGGTACACCGTGGCCATGCCACCATCGGCGATTCTGCTGACGACCCGATACCGGCCTTCGATGACCTGACCTTCGGGGGCATATGGAGCTTCACTCATGGTTGATTGCTGCGGTTCCTTCTTCAAAACGCTTCACGTTGAACGTGTTCTCATTTGTAGTCTACAAGCAGAGGTTTGCGGATTATGCAACGACCGTGCGCCCTGTCCGGACACTGGTCGGAAGATATGCGGATCTCGTCACGCATTTGCACGTATGTCAGGTACGAAACGTGCGCAGGCCTCGACGAGCGGCGATTTGCGATACTCAGAAAGATCAAGCGCATCGATAGCCGATTTCGACGCATGCCACAGATCTGCGATTCTGTTGCGGGATCGCGCGATGGCTCCCGTCTGTCCAAACAGTTCAATGGCGCGTTGCACTTGAGTCTCGGAACGCGAATCGGCTTCCCACATGTCGATAAGCTCACGTCGCTGCCCATCATCCGCAGCGTTGATGGCATCGGCGAGAAGCACGGTACGCTTGCCTTCGCGAATATCTCCGCCAACAGGTTTTCCGGTATTCCTGCTTGATCCGACAACGTCCAAAAGGTCATCCGCAAGTTGGAACGCCAAACCGAGCGGCAAGCCGACCGCCACTGCGTGCCTTCGAGCATCATCCTTGCTTAAACCAGCGGCAAGCATGCCGAATTCCAAAGGGGCGATGGTGGTGTAGCTGGCAGTCTTCCAACGAAATACATTCAACGAAGCCTCCACCAGTTCGTTCGGATCGTCCAACGAGTTGAGCTCCACCGCCAAATCGAGTATCTGGCCAACCTCGACCTCGCGATGCATATTAAGCAACGCCGCAACCACATCGGAACCATAAGTAAGCTTGGATGCGGCCTTATCTGCGATATCCACGCTCGCCGTGGCCAACATGTCGCCGAGCATGATACCCAAACCATGACCGATAGCCTCACTATGCGTATCGGTGGAAAACGCACGATGCGCGGATGGCTTGCCGCGCCGCAGATCGGAATCATCGATGATGTCATCATGCACTAGGGCGCCGGTCTGAAAAACCTCTACGGCACACGCCAAATCAAGTAGCGCATCGAAATCGCGTTCCAGCACATCCTCCGAAGCGAACGCGCGGAACGAATCCAACGTCAGCAAGGCGCGAAGTCTCTTGCCGCCCTCACTTGAAGTGACTGCTTGCATGGCGACCATGTCTGCGATGGGCTTGCAGGAAGAGGCAACCGAATCGTCCACATGAAGGAACGCAAAATCCTTCACTAACGAAACAATGCGCGATTCAATCTGTTCCAAATCGGAAGAGCTAGTCATACCAACAGTTATCCACAGGC
>ENA-OWZU01000150-OWZU01000150.1-human-gut-metagenome-genome-assembly--contig:-NODE-150-length-26699-cov-35.793762_pt1 | contig 26699 bp, 14 predicted proteins | sample MGYA00249263_ERZ652121 | MGnify/ENA primary metagenome ERZ652121 (study PRJEB26925, sample SAMN05827113) | human gut metagenome | biome: ENVO:2100002; feature: ENVO:00000062; material: ENVO:00002003... | reverse complement strand
AGCATCTCTTGGCTGAGATGTTCTTCTACTTGTTTGCTAGACAGGTAGTGACAATTTAATTAGCAAAGAGGCTTGTCGTTTGATGAGTCTTTTTTTTGTTTATCGAAAACATCGCATCTTTTAAAAGCGGAGCCGTTAGGGTCCAAGATAACGCTTTGGTTCTTTCTCAGAAAGAACAAGGCTAATTGTAGATGTCATTATATAATGCGACCTCTTCCGTTGAAAGTCGCCAAGGAGGAAATGATTATGGCTAATATTTCAGATGCAATCGGTACCGTAATAGTGCTTGCACCATCCAAGGATGATGTTTTAAAGCTCATTCGAATACTGAATAAGTATCTTTCAGTTGGGAGTTATTCACAAACAATCTTCGAACCTTTAGATACCGAACAATTTGAACAGTATCCAACTTTTCCCAATAACGAGAAAAATTTATTGGAGGGTTTTCTTATGCTCACTGGGGTGGAAACAACGTTCTCTGGTAGAGGCCGATGGGTCTTTGAAGAAAACATCAAAAGAATGATGGGATGGATTACAAACTCAAATTCTTTAGAGAAAGCTGACCAAAACTACCTGGAAGCTACTCCGTGGATGTTGAGTTACGATTACATCGACTGTGAATCAGGATGTTGCGTTTTCTACAATCAAAAGAGTGTGCTGTATCACAGACCTGGAGATGTTCTTACCGAAGTTGTCTACAGTGATAGTTATGCTTCGGAACATATTGATTATAATTTTGGTAATCTAATGCAATATGGTTTATGCAATACAGTAGATGAAGCTTTAGATTATATAGGCTACAGCTGGTATATCGATGAGATTTACAATGGTGATGTCGAAAGTAAAGAGCTTCTAAAAGATCATTTGGTTAGAGGTGTAAATTCCTATGCCACTTGGAAGAAACTTGATGCGGCCGATGTAGAAAAGATGTTATATGAAACATCGGAAAATTTTAAAGAATGTTATGATGCATCGTATGGAAAAGAAGAGGATTGATTTCCCTTCTTTTTTTCTTATGCCAGCATAAGGGGTTAGGCATTAACTTTTGGAAGCCCCTTATATATCGTATTTTTACCCTTATTCTGTTTTAGAACGTTTAAATCCGGACAAAATTTCGAGGCATTCCCTCTGAAATTTCTAAGGCTAATTGTATAGGTAACATAATATAAGTGACCACTTCCGTTGAAAGTCACAAGGAGGATAAAATTATGATTACAGTTTTAATTGGCAAATCTGCCTCTGGAAAAAACACCATCCAGAATCAATTGGTGGAAAGGTATGGATTTGGTAAGATTGTTACCTATACCACTCGCCCACCAAGAAACGGTGAAATAGAAGGTGAAGATTATCACTTCATTTCTGAAAAAGAATTCGTTCAAAAAGAAAAGGAGATTTTCTTTATGGAAACGTGTTTGTATCATGCTTCTTACGGGGATGTTCAATACGGCTCGCGTCGTATTGATTACATTGTTTCACCGACACACGAAAATCGTGTGCTGATTCTTAATCCACACGGAGTAAAAGCTGTGATGGATGAAATGGGAGATGGGTACTATTTTGATAGTATTCGCTTCGTTTATCTTGACGTCGTTGACGATGTACTTTTTCGACGTCTTCACGAACGAGGAGACGATCCACAGGAAATTTCTCGAAGAATGGTGGCGGATAAGAAAGACTTTAAATGGGTTGAAAAGATGTGCTTGGCTGGAAAAATTTCCAGAATAGATGCATCTTATAAATCTATCGAAGACATCTGTCAGGAAATTATCGAAAAATAGGAGGAAGATTATGTCGAAAAAGAAAAAAGAAATGACACAGGAGCAGCGTTTATGCCATTTGCCAAACTATCTGCATTTAGACGCATGCAGACAGGGCGGACGTGTATTCCGAAATAAAAAGAAATACACAAGAAAAGGCAAAAGTCGATTCAATGCTCAGTCATACATGGGTTAAGGCGGAATTTTGTCCGCCTTTTCTTTTTTTTGTATGGCTTATTGTAAGTGTTCTATTAATAAGTGACCTCTTCCGTTGAAAGTCACAAGGAGGATTTTGAATGAATATTTATTGTTATGAAGGATTGATGGAAGATTTATTCCATCGGTTCAACAAAATTGGACCCGTCAACCCCGAACAGGTCTACTCATCGTTGTACTTTGATGAGGAAGGGGAACCTATGGTCGAAATCGACTGTAATGATGGTTTCTTTTTTGGAGACGAAGCTACAGCAGTTAAAATTTGCCAAATAAAGGAGTTGGTGGATGATGTATATCCATCAGACCTACACTAGCTGGCTAAAGTTTCATGAACGGGATAAAATTCCTGCGAAACCGTTTCAAAAAATGGTTTACTATCTGATACTTGCTATCGAGCTTAATAAATTAGGTCACACGACCTGCTCTAAGTTTGAAAAACGAGTCATCATGCAAGAAAAGTCTCGCTACATGATAGAGGCGTATAAGCTATGCCTTAAATGTAACTTTCGTAATGTGCATGTCGGAGTTACATATGATCGGAAGCTAAGATTCATGTGTGTCATGAACTTTCGTTTCGATAAGGTGAGAGGTGTCCAAAGGACTCGCTCACCACGAGGTGCAGTACGCATTCAGAGGTACAACCATCTAAACGTGTCTCTTCATATTCCACTAAGTCATATTAGTGGAGTAAACTCTATTCACACGTGGAGTGAAGAAAAAAGCGTCAAGAATAACCCTAGACAAAAGTCAATATGGGTTGCCGGCGTTTTGGCAAAGCATTATGGATTACGACATTTTTTCTAGTGTCGTAGTCTCTACGGTCAGTGGTTTTCCTATTTTTTACACCACTGATAATTCGCATCTGACACGGGTGCAAAGGCGGCTAACCCGGGGTACAAGCATATGACTAAACGTATGCTTGCTGGCTGCGAAAAGCGATCGAAGTGTTTTAAGGGAGGGTATCTATTTCCTCCCATGAGGTTGCTTTAAAATTTATACTCAAAAGGAAAGGAAGCTCTGGATTGGTCTCTGGAGTTTCTTTTCTTATGCCAGCATAAGGGATTTCAAAAATGCACTCTTATGCCGGCGTAAGGAATTTCACATCTTTCTTTCATCATTTATTTCAAGATTTGCATAAATCCCTTGTTTACAGGCTTTTAAGCACTTTGCATATCAATTTCAAAGCTTAAACTATTTAAAAACGGACAAAATTTCGATGTTTATTTAGTCAATCAAGAATTTATCCAATCTAAATCCGGACAAATTTTCGAGGCGTTTTACATACATTTTGAGAGAACTCGGACAAAATTTCGACTTCAAGCATCGAGTTTTTAACATAAAAAAAAGACCCCATTAAGAGTCTTCAATTCCCAGATAGATTGCATAGAAATCTTTACGGCTTTCTGCAATATGTTTTCTCATCTCGTTTTCATCCACAGCGTTCTCATCTTCATCAATATTGCACACGTCTTTTATCCACGAATAGTAATCCAGTTCTTCCTGACAGGCTACACCGTTTTTAATTCGTGTAATCAGGTCATAATTTTCATTATCCCAGAATGTGTAATATAAGAAACATTCCAACCCCATCAAAGTGTCCGTATCTGATTCTGGAATCATAGCCCACGCTTTTCCAGACACATGCATCGGACATTTGTTGATTCTCAGACATTTTGAGCAAGCTCCTGAAATAGATACTAAACCGAGTTTACACTCGAATTTTTGTCCGGATTCACCTTTTTTAAGTTCTGCCTGCTGTTTTGCAAGATCCTCATTCTGGATACGAATAATTGTGTAGCGAATCGCCTCTCCTCTGCCTTTTGTAACTATTTTGATTTCGTAGTTTGTATATTTATTGATTTCTTTTACAGCTGGAGCCCACACTCGGGAACGAAAATGACTGTTATCACCTTTGTACGATGATGGTTCGAGCTTGAATATAGCTTTAAATTCGGTGAGTCCGATATTTTCCACAACTCTGCGGCTTCCCCACATATTTCCTTTCAACCATTGGTACAAATACGATGAATAATGGCTTTTGAACTGTTCCACAGACTGCATTCCCAGCTGGAGAAACCGTTTCTGGTCGCCGACAACTGGAAGGAACTCTTCTGAGAATTTAAATTCGAATATTCCCTGATCGTAATACAGTGTCGTAAACGCATTGACAAACAGTAATCTATCATCCTTTTCACTTTCAACATCGATACCAAAGCTTCTTAAAGATGTTAGATATTTATAGACTTCTTTGTATGATCCAAAATCAACTCCAAAAGCCTCTTTCAATTCCTGTTTTGTAAAACTGACTGTGTTTTGAGAGTGCTGAATCTTGTAAATCGAATAGAACAGGATTCTTTGCTCGTTGATGGAAAGCTGTTTTGCATTCTTGCTGTGAAGTGTATTAGGCTTTACCGTGATGATTTCTCGGTTCTTTACTTCATACGGTTTGTTATTTGATTGTTCATTCTTTTTCTTCATGAACCTATTCTATCATGAAAGATAAGTGTTTTGAACTTTGTTTTTCCTTCTTTTATTATTCTCTTTACCTTACTTTATTATTCTTCTTATATTATAAAAGGCTTTAAAACCGTATAAATAAAAGAGATTCAAAAGGAATTACGGACAAAGTTTTGAGCTACACGGACAAATTTTCGACCAAGACGGACAAAATTTCGAGTATTTCGGACATTTTTTCGAGCTGGACGGACATTTTTTCGACATTGTTAGAAAAAAAGTTAAGGATTTCAATGTTTCACGCGAAACATCCGTGAAACACGGACAAAATTTCGAGCAAAGCACGAAAAAACCACCAGCGTAAGAGGAGGATCTGGTGGTTTCTTCGATTAGTTAGTTTTTTTTTAGAAAGGAGACAAATTTTGATCAACCGCAAGGAAGGAACGAGTGTAGGTTATAGGTTGGCTATATGATATTGGGTTATGAATTCAATCTGAAACTCATTCCTTACTTACAGCCTTATTATACTAAGTCTATAGCAAGAAGTCATGTCATCTTCTTAGTGTTTTTTCCGCAAATTTCATGGCTAATTGTATCTATGATTTCGAAAGGAGAAGAAAATATATGAGAAAAATATCGAAACAGTATCTTGCTGAATTTCTAGGTACAGGAATGCTGGTATTCTTCGGGTGTGGAACAACTATGTTGTTAGGCTGTGTATACATGATGGGGTGCGGATATCTTCTTACAGCACTAGCTTTTGGTCTTGTAATGACTGTTTGTGCGTATCTGTTTGGAGATATTTCCGGATGTCACATTAACCCTGCCGTGACATTTGCTATGTATCTGGAAGGAAAAATCAGCAAAAACAAAGCAATATGCTATACAGTATGTCAGTGTGTTGGTGGTTTCTTTGGAATTGCACTGCTAGGAATCATCTTTAGTTTTGGTGTTCTGCCTGACCAGACAACATCATTTGCATCGAATGGTCTGGGAGGTGTAGGAGGCAATCCATATGTAGGATTGATTGTCGAAATTATCCTGTCCAGTGTGTTTGTCGGGGTTGTTCTTAAAGTTACGGACAAAAATTCGACACTAGGAAACATGAAAGGAATTGTAATCGGTCTTGCTTTAATGATGGTTCTCATCCTCGGAATAGGATTCACAGGAACATCCGTCAATCCAGCAAGAAGCATAGCAACCGCTCTGGAAGCTTTATTCTATGGTAATGTGTATCCTATGCGTTATTTATGGGTGTTTGTTCTTGGACCTTTAGTAGGAGCAAGTATTGCTGTTGAAATTCGTAAAAAATTCTACGAAGAGCCTCGAAAAAATGTCCGGAATTGTGAAAACAGTGATGAAGAGTGTGAAAAGAACGAGGGTAATGAAGACGATGATATACGATGGGATCGTTTGGTTCCAGTTCCACGTCTAATCGAAAAAGAAACAGAACAAAACTCTGAATCTAACGAAAACGGACAAAATTTCGAGGCAGAACCAGAAAAAGCAGAAAACGCAGCTGACAAAACAGTGTGTCAGGAAAGTGGCTATGCAAAGCCGGAAGATGCTGATATTATTATCCAGCAAGATGATAAAGAGTTGCAAAAAACTCAAAACAAGGAAATGGAGTAAGGCTTATTGTAATTACTGAAAGAGGAACGGTTATCCGCTTTCAGGTATAAACTATCCCGTTGCGGGATACCTCCTTTCTTACACCTGCTCATTTTTTGTGTTATTGAGCGGGGTGTTGCCTTTTGTGGCATGGCGGTGTGGCGTGGCTATACCGCCGTTTTTTTTGTAAGTACTAAGGAGAAGTATCGAATCATGGCTATAAGTAAGGTATAATATAAGTGTATAAGACGTGAATAAACGGAACAATCAAAATTTCGAACAAATTATTCATAGAAAGAGTTTTTTTGAAATAACGATGGCTTATTGTAGGTGTCATTATATATAAAGACGCCTCTTCCGTTGAAAGCGTCTAGAAAGGAAACAATATGGCAAATTTTCAAAACTATCCTCAACAAGGAGGACAAAACAATTGCGGAGGTGCAGTAAATAATGCACCTATGGCTGGAGGGACTTTCCAACCTCAGCCAGCATACGGCACACAACCAGCATACGGACAAGCTCCTGTGCAACAGGCTCAACAGCCTGCACAGCAAGCTTATCAGCAACCCGCCTATGGAGGACAACCTGTACAACAGGCTTATCCGCAAGCACCTGTTGTTCAGCAACAACCTGTTCAACAGCAGGCTCCAGTTCAGCAACCATCACAAGTTGGTGGTACTAGGGTTTTAAAAATCCATGTGAACCCTAACTGGAAATATGGGGACAAAGGATGGATTGCAGTTGTTACAATTGCAACAGATGAGTCTTTGTATTTATCGAACATCAATGTTCGAAATGGACAAAGAGGAATGTTCTTCTCTTGGCCAGGACAGCCAAGAGTTCAGAATGGACAACCAGTTATGAGTCAAAACGGCAAAACAGTTTATAATAACTTCTATAATCCATATAGAAGCAAAAAACAAAATTACGATGGTGAAGCCATCATGAATCAATTGTTCATGCCGTTGGTTCAACAAGCGTTATCATCCGCTGACGGAAAAGCGTTCGCAAATCCAGCGGACCCATACCGTGATTCCCGCTTCTTCCGAAGCTCAAATCAAGGTGGAGCTCTTGCGTATGGTAATATCCATACACAAAAAGGACAGGTAACTATGGTTATTCCTGGTATCTTCGTTCGTCCAGTATATGACGAGCAAGAAGGTGTGGGAATCAATTTGAGCTTCCCTAGCTCGCCAAAGATGCAAAATGGACAACAAGTGATTGGAGCAGATGGCAAACCTGTTTACAATCAGTATGTGTTACCTACAAAGGAAACACGAGATGCCATCATGGCGGTTGTGGGTCCAATTGTTGAAGCTGAATTAGCAAAAATCGCTAATCAGCAAACTCAGCAAGCCCAACAGGTTCAACAACCTGCACAGCAGCAACAGGCTTATCAACAACCACAGCCAACACAGCAAGCTTATCAACAGCCTGCACCAGCATGTGTTGATGGAGTTGAATTGCCGTTCTAATCCGTAATTAAAAAAAAGGCACTCTGAAAAAAGGGTGTTTTTTTGTGCTAAAAAGGCAAAAGGAACAGAAGCTCTTTACGCCGGCATAAGCGTTCAAAATGCAGCTCTTACGCCGGCATAAAGACGAAAATGGGTGTTTTTGTAGTGATTTTGGTGTTTTTTGGTTGTTTTTTTGGGTTTTTGTGAGGTCGAAAATTTGTCCGTTTTTATCTGAACAATCGATTTTGGTCAAAAGAACATGGCTAATTGTATGTACGTTTAACAAGGAGGTAACAGTAAAATGGATTTAAACACAATTATGCAATCTGACATGCTTTACTACATTCTTATCGGAGTTGTAGCTGTTCTGCTTATTCTGGTTATCGTAATTATTGTAGCTATTAAAAAATCAAGAAAGCACAGAGCAGAATACGAAGAATACCCTGAAGAAAATACCACAAACGAATCGGAGTCAGATTCAGACGAAGAATTTGATCAGCAATCAGAAGAGGAGTCAGGTGAAGGCGACGACGAGAGTGACAACGAGCCATTCGAAGATGAAGAAAATTCAGAGAGTGAAGAAAGCTCAGAAGAAGAAATCGTTGATGAAGAGCCTGAAATCGCTGAAAGACATGAAAACAACTATATCATCGAAAAATCAGCACAGGCACATGCAAAAAGGCATGAAAAACGTGACTGGCAAATCGAGTCCGACGAAGACAAGATGAACCGTGGTGCATATGCTGAAGGTGTTGATTTCAGATATGTTCCAAACAAGGAACGTTATGACCGTTATAAAGATATGGAAGATGAAGAAAATAATGCAGAGCTTGGACGAAAAACATTCTCTGTAGAACAACCTGAAGAATTTGATGAAGAATCAGCATATCAGGAAGAACTTGAATTCCGTGAAAACATCAAAGCTGAAATCCAAGGAGTCAAGGCTGAAGTATCTGTCATTTCTGAAAGCATTCAGAAAATGACAGAAGCATTCTTCAATAAGAATCAGGAACTAATGGATAAAATGGACTCTCTGGCAAATCTTCAAGAAGAGTCTCAATATAAGCTTGAAGCACAATCAAAAGAAAGTATTGATCGTTATGCTAACGTAATCGGTTCTACCATGAATAAATCAATTGATGAAGGAATCGACAAAATTAAAAAAACAAATGAAGAGCAACACAAAGCACTTGCTGACACTCTTGAAAAAATGGACAAGGAAACGAAAGAACTTGTATTCTCAGTTAAAAATCGTCAGGGAGAAAACATGGGGAAGGTGCTGGCTTCTTTTGGAAAACTGGAAGCATCATTAGCAATCCTGACAACATCACAGGATGTCTTATGCCAGCATAAGGATGTAGAGGATATCATTCCTAAGCTGAACGAGATGTCTGAAAAAATGGATGCAAGAAACATCGCTTCGACAAAACATATCGAAGATGACCAAATGGCTGTTTTAAAGGCTTTGAGAGCTGGTGTTGACCGCTTGAATACAAAGCTTTCAAACTTAGAAGTTCCTGTTATTCACAAGGAAATGGAGCAAAACAAAGCTAAAACATCAGATAACGGACAAAATTTCGAGGTAAAAAAAGAGCCTGTTGAAGTTCCTGCTGTTAAACCTGAACTAGAACATAAAGATTCAGAAAAACCTCAGGAAACAAAAACAGAAGAACCGAAACCTGTAGAGCAAGTAAAAAAAGAAGATGCAAAACCAGAAGAACAAAAAAAGCATCCTGAAAGCAAACCGCAATCACAGCCTCAGTTAAAGTCGCAGAAACAGTCAAAACAGCAGACAAAACCTCAGGCAAAAAAGCCAGCGGTAAAAGCAACACCAAAACCAGCAAACAAACCTGTTAAAAATACAAATGAAAAGCAAAAAACTCCTGTCGACAAGCCTAAAGCTAACCCAGAACAGAAAGAATCTCCAAAACCTCATGTGCGTACAAAAAAAGTTCCGTACACATCTGAGCAGTTTCGTCAGAAACAGCTGGAAGAAGAAAAAAAGCGAGAAGCTCAAATAGATGAGGAAATCCGTAACAGCAAGCTTCTTGTAAAAACGATGGAAGCCACAGCAAAGCCTATCAAAGAGAGTGAAGTAAACGAATATAAAACAAAATTTCAAAGACATATGGAAGAAAAACAGCGTTTAGAAAAAGAAAAAGCAAAACAACAAATCAATCTTGAACCTGTTGTTGCAGAGCCTGTAAAGCCACAGTCTGTTGTAGCTGATCCAGTCGAACCAAAGCCAGTCGTTACAAGACCAGAGCCAGAACCTGTTTCAGTAGTTGAAGAACCAACATTGAAAGAGGCGGAAGTTGTGGAAGAGGTTTCTTCTGTGGGTGAGATTCCGTTTGAAGCAGAACAGATTCAAGAATTCAGACCCGAAACATTCGAAGAACCAGAGGTTGTTACCGAAGAGCCTGTTCAGGAAGAAATTATTGAGCCAGAAGAATCTGGTGAAGTATATTCAGAAGAATCTGTACAGGATCAATCTGTTGCAGAAGATATTCAGAGTGATGGAATGGGTGTTCGTCCGTATGAAAGACAGACTTCTCATGCACAGCCAGCTCGTTTTACGAATTCTGGTGGATTTATTTCAAGTGGAGACAGCTATTCTTATCCGGGTGATGTGGATGCTTACAAAAGAGCAAGAGCGTCATCTCGTCCGGCTCGAACAGCAAACACTCGTGTTCAAAGGGCGTCTCGACCATCTCGCAGAACATATTAGAAACAAGAAAACGAGGCACGTCTGTGTCTCTTTTTTTGTGAAATCACCAAACGGAAGAAAGGAATAAAAATGCTAAGTAAGGTATAATAGAAGTATAGAAAAAGACGACAAGACATTGTAGGAAGAGAGCGATGTGTGAACATCTGAAGTATCGCAGCCAAAGAGGATTTGGATTATTTAGGGGTTGTGAGGCTTATTGTAGGTGTCATTATATAGAGGCGTCTCTTCCGTTGAAAGCGTCTAGAAAGGAAACAATATGGCACAATTTTCGAATTACCCTCAACAAGGAGGGAACCAAGCTTCTCAAGGAGCAGCAAATACTGGAGGATTTAAATTAAATATTCCAGCACAACAGCAATCGCAGGCTCAACAGGCTTGTGTTGCTACAGGAGGATATCAGCAAGTTCCTGTACAACCTGTTTATGGGCAACAGCCTGTACAGCAGATGCAATCACAGCCTCAGCAACAGCAACCTATCGCTGAGCAGGTTCGTTTCAATTACGAAACCGGCCAAATGGCTGAGACAGGGACGAAGTATTACGATACCCAAACAGGTTTGACAACCGATGAGTCATCGTATTTCGGCACTCCGAAAGGAGCGATTGATCAAAATGCGAATTACTTCGCACAAAATCAATCTCAACAACCTGTAGCAATGCAGCAACAGGCATATCAGCAACAACCTGTTGTATATGAGCAACAGAATGGTTATTATCAAGGCGATGAATATTACCAAGATTATAATCATAACGTGGCTATGCAGAACTATCAAAATGCACAAAGATGGGAACCGAACTTTTTCCCAGAAAAGTTGTTACCTAAGAAAACAGACGGTGGCAACCAATCTAAGTTGAAAAAAGGATTTGAATTTATCCTAGACGGATACAATTTGAGTGCCTATGACAAGCCAAAGGACTCAACCGGTCGTGTCATCGAAGGCCAAGAGGGACGTAGAATCAGTTTTGAATCTAAGTTCCACATGAACTTCTGGACTTACAGTGGTCCACAAAATACACAACAAGATTTCTTACAAATCTATGGTGACACATCGCGTCTTGCTGGTCTAATGCAGACAATCCTGAATGGTCAGATTTTTAATTTGACTCAACAAGCTGTTCAGCAACAGTCTTATCCTGTTATCTGGGATAATGTTGGAGGCACAGACAAGGCAAACCGTTACAAAGTAAACGGAATGCCATTGGTAGTTCCTTATGTAGCCACAAGATTAGCGTTACGTCCTGGGTTTGCACCTGGTAAATGGGTGTTCACTGCAACCGTTTCAGAAGGTGTGAAACAGGCAAATGGAGCTATCTTCGCAAAAGGCGGAACAAAGCCATTATGTAAAATCGAAGTAAGCTTCAATTATTTCGAATTATGTTCGTTGGCAACATACGTTTTAAATAGTATTCAAGCAGATATGAATGCTGTATTCGTAGAACGTATGCTTGTAAAACGTGAGCATAATGAAAATGGAGGTGAACGCTAATGTCTGGGTCTGTTTTATCTGCGGAAAATCTGGTAAAAGTCATTGGACTTTGTCAGCTAATTGATGAAGAATCAAAAAAAGCTTCTCCAAGCTTCACAAAGAAACGTGCTTTAGAAGCCGTATTCCAAAATGAAGCTGAAAGAGATTTGTATCTCGAAAAGGAGAAACTTATTCAGGCTAAGATAAAAGAGTTTGCCCCTGAACAAAAGCAGGCAAAAACCACAGTAGATGATTCTCGTGCAGAATTATCTCAGGTCATTGTCGATGCTTTTCCAGAAATGGATGTTACTGATGAAGAATTGGCTGAAAACATCGAGGTTGTAAAAACCTTGACTCAGAAAATTCCCGGAATAGCAACAGTTGCCGTGGAGTCCTCAGCTTCTAGAAAACTTGAATTAGAACCAGAACAAGAACGTGCAATCATCCGAGCGTTGTTAGATTCTGGTGAAGATGTTTCTCATTTGCTAAAATTGAATGAAGAAGCATATTTCGAGGAAGATATGAAGCAGATGAAAACTCAGTTAAATGCAGGTAATGAGCCAGAGCATTTGGAAGGCGTTGTTATCGAAAGAGGACTACGCATCAAATCCTTGAGGAAAGGTTAGATCACGATTATATTCGTGGTCTTTTTTTTGCTTCAAAATAGACACATTTAAATAATCGTTCACTTTTGTGAACTATCTCAAAAAAGAGTGGCTTATTGTGTATACAAATAAGTGTAGAAAGGAGCTTCTTTTTATGGAGAAACACAAGAAATCAACAAAAATCCTGTTTACTACACTAATTACATTCCTATGTGGAATGCTTGTGTATACAGGTGGACGATATGTATACGCCCAAAACAGATCCGATTCAGATAATCTATCTATCTCGGTAGTTGGAAAAGGTTCTGTAAAATATACGATTGATGATATAGATTATGAAGTAACAGAAGGAGCCACAGTATATCAGACGGTTCCTGCTGAAAAAGAAGTAAAAATCCAAGTAAAACCCGAAGAAAACAACACGATTGATACGATTTCGTGTAACGGAGATGACGTGGAAAATGTTTCCGGCCAAAATACATGGGAAGAAACTGTCAAATTCGATAAAGATACGGTGAAAGATTATAAAATCATCTTCAAGGAAGTAACGAAGCCAACAGACGCTCAGTCGCAGGATACGTCAGAGGATACGACTGCATCTGAAAACGATGTCGTAGCTAAAGAGAGTGAAGGTGCTGTAGAAAATGAAGACAGCAGCTCAGCAATGGCTCAAGAAAGCTCGGAACAGGTGTCTGAAAGCGATGCAAAAGAAAGTGAAGAAAAGGATCTTCGATTAAAAGATTTAAACATTGATTTTAATGTAGCAGATATTAGTGAAGAAACTAAACTGATTATTAAAGCGTATCAATCAGGAGTTTACGATGATAAAACCCAGATTGAAGCCAGAAAGAAAAAGGCTGAAGAAACAAAGCTGGATAAGTATTGTGATGACGATTATTTTCTTACAGATGCTTATTATAAGAAGTACAGTGAAAAAATGCTGATGTACGATAACTGTGTAATTCTTTCTCGTAACAGTACAAAAATGTAATCAAGGAAAACGAAAAAGAAGCAGATAAATACGCAGCTAAATACGACAAAGCAATTCAGTCAAATCCAAAAGAAAACTCAAGTAAGGTTCAAGAAAGTTTTATTTCCCGTTTGTTTAAGACAAAATCTGTTTCTGCTGCGAATCTTTCTGTAATTGACCACAGCTATCATCAGGCTTGGCAAGGCGGAGGATATATTTCGAATGGTATCTGGAGACTTTCTAACAATCACCTGTCATTTTGTGCAGACGGATTAGGGGCTGAGCCTTCTAACGGTAGTTCAGGTCCAGATAACATCGTTAATAGTTCAAATCTTCGAAAGGCTCTTTATTATGGATACGGAGGACCTGGCGACTGCTTGACAAGACGTCTGGGAACCAGTGCTTCTATTACATGGACAGACGATTTAGTTTCAATGGCTTATACAGGACATTCTGTTGGGTCAGTTGCGGTTGGTGGTTATCACTGGCGTATTGCAGGACAGAGTTACTGGAATGAAATCATGAGCAAGCCAGATCCTATCCAATATGGATATGTTGCCCACGTTGTTTCTATCAATGGCGGTGGATACAACTGGCAGGGTGTCTGGAAAGCAAAACAGCCATTAGCTTATGGTGTGTATGCACCCAAAGGCAAATTTTATGTTAAGAAAAGTTCAAGTGATACGAATTTTACGACTGGGAAAGAAGGGTATTCTTTAGCAGGAGCTACTTATACGTTATACTCTGATTCAGGCTGTACAAAAAAAGTAGGAGCTGTGACCACAGATGAAAACGGGGTATCCAATACAATAGAAATCAATACTGGAACATATTATGTTAGAGAGACATCAGCACCGAATGGATATAATCTAGACACAAATATAAAAACAGTAAACATAAATATTGGACAGACTTCTTTTATAAGTACTACAGATACACCTTGTGGAGCTTTAAGGATTATAAAAAAATCCGACAATGAATCGTTAACAAGTAACAATTCGAAATATTCATTAGAGGATGCTCAGTATGGTGTGTATTCCGATTCTGAATGTAAAAATTTAATACACAAAATTACTACAGATACTAACGGAAAAACAGGATATTTATGTGGAATAGCTGGTGTTACAAAATATTACATCAAAGAGTTAAGTGCTCCAGCGGGTTACAAATTAAATTCAAAAGTATATACAGCAACACTTAACAGTAAAACAACTGTAGATGTAAATGTAACGGAAACACCGAAAACTTTATCAAAACCATTGTTGATTCATAAAACAGATGCAAACAATCACGCTCTTGGAAATGCACAGTTCGAAGTTAAATTTTATCAAGGTGTGGTAACGAATTATTCTTGGATGCTTTCAGGTAAGCCAACTAAAACTTGGTATTTGAAATCAGATAATAATGGTGATATTTACTTAGATAAAAACTATTTAGTATCAGGTAAAACCAGTGATTCTTTATATACAGACACAAACGGGAATGCTTATTTAACAATCGGAACCGTTTCTGTTAAAGAAATTCAAGCGCCTAGTAAAGATTATAAGGTAGACGAAAATACATATTTAATTCAGGTTGATTCTTCAGGCTCAAGTGATGAATTAACTTATTCAGGAAAAAAAGATGTTATTGATAAAAGTTCTTATCCGAGTAAGGTTAGAATAATAAAACATGGAGTAGGAGATTTTTATTGCTATCAATCGTGGCTGGATAACTCACTAAATATACAAAGTAAACTTTTGTTAAAAGGTACACAATTTCTTCACACGTTGCCAAATGGACAGACGGAGGTTTTAACTTATACTTTTGATACATCTACAGACACTGGAACTGGAACTGTACCAGTAAAAGACTGCAGTTTAGAAATAAAAAATCTTCCTGTCGGTGTGCATACGCTAAAGGAAATTAAAGTGGGCACAAAAATTGTTAATGAACACAATATTAGTAATGAAGAGCTAAATAGTAAATCTTTTTCAAACAATTTTGAGGTAAGTAATGATGAAATAGAATTTGAAGTAAAGGCTGATGGTTCTATAAGAGATAGAACAGGTTCAAAATCTAGTATAGAAACATATACGAGCAATGATGAAGAACTTTATGTAATGACGGATTATTTAAAACCATATGATTTGAAAATCATAAAAAAAGATAATTATGGAAATTTAATACCAAATGTAACATTTTCAATTTATTGTGGAGATGATTCACCAATTACAGAAGATGGTTTAACAATATACCATTGCTCCGATTATTTAGGTGATTATACAACAGATTCAAATGGGGAGTTATTAATTCAGAATATAGATAGAAGGAAGAGTCAGTATTTTTTAGTTGAAAAATCAATGCCTAATCAATATGAAGGGGAATATTCTTTTTCTGGTGATCACAGAATAGAATATAAAGGTGTTACAATGAAATACACAGTAAATATAGTAAATTATTTTAATCTATATAATGGAAACCCTTCAGGCTCCATAGATATTTATGCAGGAGATGGTTTCTCTTCAACAGGATGGATTTGGGATATTTTATCTAATGATAGACCTAAGAGTACAAATTGTTTCTATGATGGAAACTTCTTTGGAGATGGTACAGTAACTGTTCCTATTGTAAATATTTTAGATTTACCAAGGAACTGGGAAGTAACAAAATTAGATGCAACAAATGGAAAACCGATAAGTGGTGTAAATTTTACATTATATGCAATAGAAAGCAAATCAGGGAAATGTTATAAAAAAGAATTTGTTACAGATAATGAAGGAAAGATATATATTACTGGTTTATTAAACGGAGTTTATTATCTTGATGAAGACGAAACTACTATGTCTAGTAATTATGAAGCTCCAGCAAAATTAAAAACAACATGGAATGGTAAAACAATATCATATGTAAAACAGCTCGATATTAGGCCAAATTACCCAATATTGACTCATGATGGGGTAGCTACGCATAATTTTGTTGGAGAAAAAAATAAAGATACAGGGGATATGGAATCTAGGTATTCAGATATTACTAGAGATTCATTATATTCAAGCAAAATAAATAGAGATTACACAGACTCATATGATACTGGTGATGAAAAAATTGCTAATAATTTTACACTTCATTCCTTTGTAGCAAATCAAAAAAAGGAATCAGATTTAATTATTTATAAGCAAGATAAATCTAAAAGGAGTATAAAAAACGTTGAATTTACTTTATTTTCTGATGAATCCTGTAAAAATGAAGTAGCAAAGGGAACAACGGACAAAGAAGGAAAAATACGGTTCAAAAACGTATTCCAAGTAAAGAAGAGTAAAGAATATTATTTAAAGGAAACAAAAGCCCCAAAAAATGTAACTTCTCCAAAATCAGACAATAATCCCAAAGAGGATGCTGTATGGAAGATAAGTGTTTCCTATATTACATATGATAAAGATACGGATACACCATCTTATTCAAGTCCTAGAGATCATTATACATACACAATAGAAACAAATAACAAATATTCAAATCCATTATTAGATTCTGAGAGCGATTTTGCATTAAACAGTTATGATGATAAATATTATTTACAAAACGTTGTCTTAACAATTGATAACTCCTACAAAACCCCAAAAAGTCTCTATATAAGAAAAATCTCAGCAGGCTCATTAGATACTTATGATGATAATCTGCCATCTGGGGTAGGAAATTATCTAGACGGAACGACTTTCATTCACACACTGCCTAATGGTAAAACTGAGACATTGACCTACAAATCAGATTCATCAACAAATGATACTGAAAAAAAAGAAGGGTTCATGAAGATAACGAATTTGGTTGAAGGACGACATACTATTCAGGAAAATACTCCTGCTAATAGTCTCTATTCTAAAAATCCAAACAAACTCGAATTCACAGTCAAATCAGACGGTAGTATTACTTTCTCTAAATCGAACATGAGTGTTTTAGGCGATATAGATACAAATAAAATCTATGCTGTTTCAGAATCGGCAGACGATACAAGTAATAAATTGATGGTTACATTTGAAGATGAGTTTTCTCCAACAAAGCTGAGAATCCATAAAACAGATATCGGAGGACGTGCTTTAAAAGGAGCTGTGTTCACAATCTATGGTGATAAAGACTTTTCCGAAACGATTGATACAGCCACATCGGATGTAAATGGAAACGTCTTGTTTATAAAAACGTTAAAAAACGATAAAGAATACTGGGTAAAAGAAACACAGGTACCAAAAGGATATCAGGTTGCTTATAACCAGTATGGAGCACCAATGACTTATAAAATCATGATTCATACAGATAAAGATGGAAAGAAAGTCTTTATTAATAATGAGCTCGTGTGGAACAACGATAAAAACACGGATTTAGGTCAGGATTATAAAGTCAGTGTTACTAACGGAGCTTCTTCGAGTCAAATGGATATGACGGTCATCAATACGATTCCTGTAAAATCGCAAAAATCATTCAAGTTCACCGTACACAAAACAAATAATACTGGTCAGTCTCTGGCTGGAGCAAAATTTACATTGTATATGGAACGTGGATGTTATACCCCAATTGCGACAGGAACGACAAATTCGAACGGGGAAATCACTTTTGCTAACATTTTCAATGATAAGGTTTCAGAATTCTATATGAAAGAAATCGAAGCCCCTTCAGGATATAAACTTCCAACAAACGAAGATGGAAGTGAAAAAGTCTGGAAAATTCAGGCAACGATGGACTCAAAAGATAAATTAAGCATCTACATTGATGATGACCCTGTTGTTGTTTCTGAATCTGTAACCAGTATAGGAAACAGCAAATATGCAGGTAAATTCTCGACATCAAACGGAGCTTCCTACGCATTACAGGTCAATATCAAGAACTATAGACTAGGTCTGTTAAGTGCTTTGCCAAACACAGGCGAAATAAGGAGCAGAAGCTCCTTTTTCTTTTGTACTATCGAAAAAAAGCTTCCTTTATCGAGAAATCTATGCCAAAAGGGTAAAAGTTCGCTTCTCTAAGATCGTGCTTGTCCTATAGTTTGTGCCGAATGGCAGATTAGAGTATCAGTTGAGATTTATTATTCATCGGAGTCGATAGACTCCAAAATGATGTTTGGCTACTTTTCAAAAGTAGCAAGGCTAATTGTATGAAAATAAGAAAGGATGTCAGAGATATGCTTAAAAAAACACAAATCAAACACAAACTAAAAAAAGCCGTACTAATTGGTACTGCTCTATTTATGGCAGCAGGTATTGATAACGGATGGGCTGTTGGAAGCTTGGCAAAAACAGTAACTGTTCATGCTAAGTCGATTGTCAAAGCTGATGGAGAACCGACCAAGAAAGCTTTGAACGTACTTACGTACGATAATAAGATACAGCCCGAATGTAATGAACATTATATTGTCGAAATCAAACGTGACGAAGCTTTTTCATCAGGCTATGATGCCTATGTAAAAGAAATGGAGCAGACGGATGTCGACGATTATACGGAAAAACTAAACAAATTCCTTCAAAGCTCTAATTCCGAGATTGCGGATGTTGCTCATCCGGTCAATATCGGAGTAACAGACGAAACAGGCGAAGATGCTAAAGACATTGGCAAAACTACTGTTCGTATATATACGGAGAAAGATACAGACCAACTGGATGGGTTTGATTTGTATCATTTCAAGGATAAGGATGAACCTGAAAAAATCAATTATAAAACAGGAAAGGACGAAGAAAAGAATGGGTTGCAATCTTATATAGAATTCAAAACAGATTCTTTTAGTCCATTTTTATTTGTTAAAACAAAACCTGCAAAAAAAGCAGAACAAAACGAAACAAGAACAAACGATTTACCCGATATGATTGGTGATGAATCCAATGCCGAAACGGTAGCGGAAACACCTTCTACACTGGATATTCATTTTAAGACACTTGCAGCTCAGCTTTTTAAAGGAGCTGACAAGGGAGATGACGGCATCTATAGATGGAATGTTGCTTCTTATGATTTGAGTCAGCATCGATTTAATTTCCGAATCAATTATGCTTTATCCGGTTCTGATAAAGCAAAAGAAGGTTCTGTAAGAATGAAGATTCCTAAAAACATCTTACAGTCCAGAGATGGTTTGAACGCCGATAGCTATGAATTATCAATCCCGTCTCAAAGCGACGTCGAAAAATACCAGTCAGGGCAAGGAGATGTGATTGCAGCTGACGCAAAGTTCGCTTACTACGAGGACGGTGACAGCATCATTATCTATAACTTCCGTGAAATGCATTCTGGAGATAACGGGTATATCGAGCTGGCTTATAAAACAACTCGAAATACAATCGACTATAACTCAAATGATATATTCACTTTCACATGTGCTGGGGAGATTCTTGATGGAGATAAGATTGCATCTACTTCAAGCACGCAGAATATTCGATTCAAAATCAATACATCCGCAAAATTGTCATATATTTCATGTATTTATCCATCAAAATATAAAGACTGGAAATCAAATCTATGGGGAGATGATATCAAGCCTGAAAACGATGAAGATTATTTCTATCTTGTATGGCGAGTCGATTCCAATACGGATGCTATTACGCAATACTATGATTTCAGTCTGGATGCAAACGTAACAGGATCTTCAGAAGCTATGACGGGAGCTATGAAAGTTCTTGGATATAAATTTGGAGGAAATTCATGGTCAAAATCGAACACAGTCAAGAATCAATCTTACAAAGGAATTCGACATGATTATATTTTGACATGCGTCAAGAAGAGTGAATTTAACAAAGCTACGAAATGGGAAGCTACAAACAACGTAACAGCAACTATGACATCAATTGACGCAAAAAAGAAAACGAGTAAAACAGGGAAGACAACATGGACATGGGAGCTTCCGTCTTTTGGAACGCCTTTTGGAAAGTTCAATACATACCAAAGAGGAGACGGTGCATACCGTTCTTCATCTCCATATGATGATATTTTCAGAAACGCAACACACTTTGCTACAAGCGGAACCGTAACTGCAGGCAAATACAGTCGTTTTGATTTAAGTTCTTTTAACGGATTTGATGATGAGCCAGTTACGATGACAGAATATGACGGGTTTGATTTTGCATCATGGATTATTGGATATTCATACCTTTGGACATACGATTATGACAACTATGATGAAAAAGGAAAAGATCCAAAAGGATACGGTAAAAAACCTGTCGATTTTGAATTCACGAATAAAGGTGTTTTCCTAACAAATGGAGAACGTCCAGAAAACGAACAGAAAAGAACAGGATATCTGAGTTCAGATGACTTCTGTTTCTATAAAATGGATTATTCATGGTTTTTTAAAGATGCCTTATTCGATGAAGATGCTCAGAAATTCAAAGGAACAAACGACGTAACATTCAAAGATGGAGAAAGTTTGAAGTTCTATGGTCAGTTTGGAAAAGATACAAAGAAAAAACTATTCCTTACACACGATTTGAAAACAGGAGATGTCTGGTTTGATTCAAATTATGTTACATCCGTAGAAAACGGAACCATCACATTCAAGGATGATGCCGACTTGGTTACTTATGCTGTCAAGACATCAAATGTTCACTATTACACAGAAATCTATACAGTTCCTTTTGTGAAACTAAAAAACTCTAAAACAGTTATGGATTTTGTTAAAGGACAGGATGAAATAGCAGTATGCAATACCAATCAAGGTTTTGTATACTCTCCAAATGCTGAGAAAACACCTATCACATGGGATGGAAAAGTCAGTAAAGGAAACCTTGTATTCGAAACTTCAGAAACAGACTGTGATTTTGCCAGAATAACAAAAAGAGAATCAAGCTTGTCAAAAAGAGTATCAAGCTCTTCCAACAACGCTAAGAAAAAACAATTCAGTTTAAGTTGGACTATCACGCAGAATGAAAAGGCTATGCTTGCCAACGATGACGAAACATCTGTTCCTCAATCATCAGGGACTTTCTTTGATCTTCTTCCAAAGGGTACTACTCTGGACAAAGAATCCATTCAAGTTAAAGATGGAACTCAGAAAAAAACTTTGAATAAATCTGAATATGTCGTAAAAACAATTTCAAACTATAAGAAAACAGGGCGAACAATGCTGATTGTAAAAGTTATGTCCGAAGCAGATTCGTATGAATTGTGTTATGATACGCTTTATTCTTGGGACAGTGTTCATGATTACGGTGAATCTGTTTACAACCCTGTTGCCTATAAAACAGGAAATAAAACTATAGCAGGAGGTTTCACAGACAACGGCGGTGCAATCGATGCAAACGGAAAGAAAAATCCGCATGCAATTCAGGATGCTAAATTAATGTCAAATCTTGATGCTATCGACATTGATGGTACGCAAACAGGAAAGAGCACACGTTACATTTTTGCTGAAAACCGATTCAACGCAACGATTTTAACGTCTGTTTCTTCAGGATTGAATGGAAAAGTCAAAGAAGAAAGAGATAAGGAGTATTCACAGAATTCAGCTACAAAAATTAACGGGAACTATTCTTACAGCATTCGTTATCAAGGAACTGTAGGAACACACAATAAAAATACAGTATTGTTTGATTCTTTAGAAAACTATACTGGAAATAAAGCAGAAGGTTCTATGAGTTCTGACTGGAGAGGGATTCTTCAAAGTATTGATACAAAACAAATTGAAGAAGCCGGAATCAATCCTGTTATCTATATCAGCACAATTCCAAATCTGAACATCGAAGAAAACAATGATGTTCATGATTCATCTGTATGGCAGAAAGTAACGTCAAAAACAGACTTGAGTCAGGCTAGGGCGGTTGCTATTGATATTTCAAAGGGGAAAAATGGTTTAAATTATGAAACATCAGAAAGCCAAAGTTTCGTTGCCTATCTGTATATGAAAGCTCCTTCTTCAGCAGTTTTGAAAGAAGATGGCTCTCTTCCATATGCTTATAACAATGTTTATATTTCTACACAGGTTATAGATGCTAATACAGGTGCTTCAGAAAAGCTAATCGCTCACAATGACTATACAAAAATCTCACTGGCTGTATCAGGAAGTTTCGGTGTTCGAAAAGTCAGTTCAGAATCAAGCAATGTGAAAGTAAGAAACGCCGTATTCCATTTATACGGTACATCAAATTATGGAACAGTTTATGACGAAACAGTCAAAACCAATAAATACGGAGAGTTGTATTTTAACGATATTGAAATGGGAAGCTATATTCTTCAAGAGCAGGAAGTAACAGAGGACTGGGTTCTGGATACAACAGAACATATCGTCAACATTGACAACAGCGGTGTCGTACAAATCGACGATCAGGATTATACAAACAAATACATCCAGATTGAAAACTCTCCTCGTATCCATTCAAATGTTACATTCAAGAAAGCCGACATAACAAATACATATATCAAATTAAAAGGAGCCCAGTTCATGTTGTCAGGAACGTCCGAATACGGAACGTCTGTAATGCAATACCTTTCTTCGAATGAGAATGGTACAGTTTCTTTTAAGAACATCGAAAAAGGAACATACGAACTAAAAGAAACAAAAGCTCCAGACGGGTATGTTTTAAATCAGAACGTGTATTCAGTTACGATTGGTGACGAGGGTGATTTAACGGTTAAAATGAAACGTCCTTACGAAGCTTCAATAATTGATGTTAGTCAGAGCAATGGTGAGTATATTATTACAGGAGAATCGTTGCATGATTTCACATTCTATACCGTATCCACTTGGGACAGTTCTGTATTGCCTCAGGCAAAATACATACTGACAGGTACATCCGATTTTGGAACAAAAATTGAAAAGGAATGTTTCTCAGATGCAAATGGAAAAGTATCTTTTAAAGGATTAGAAAAAGGATTGTATACGTTAAGAGAGGTTTCAGCTCCTTCTGGATATCAGCTGGATGATCAGTCGTATTTGATTCAAATCAACACCGTAAAAGAAGGTGACTCTGGTGAACCTGTAATTGCAAACGGAATTGGAACAGACGAAAAAGTTCTTGATGGAAAAGTTTTCGTTCTTTACAATGCTCCAGAAACTGGAACGATGTCAATTACGAAAGTCTGGGATGACGGTGAAGAAGACAGAGATCCTGCTTCTTTGAATATCGTTCTTACAACAGATAAGCCAAGCCAATACTATGCGTCACGTACAATTACATTCGACGCAAACGGTGGTAATTTTGGAGGAACAGATAAAAACCAAGTTTTATACGGGGTTTCAAAAGCTGGACAAATTCAAACTACGATTTCTGGAACAGTGCTGCTTCCTACAAAGGCTGTAAGTCGTTTTGATTACTGGGATAAGACTTCAGACGCTAAAAGTTACTGGACAACAAACCCAGATGGAACCGGAGATAGATTCTTTTCTGTCGCTGACGATGTAAGCCATGTTGTTGATAAGAACGGAAATATTCCATTACTGACACATGATATGGTTTTATACGCACAATACCAGAAGCTTGACCCTCAGCTGCCAAAAGGAACTGAGTTCAACAAACTTATTCCTGAAGATGCAGTTCGTATAGAATTCACAGATGAAAAAGCTCCGGAAGATGCCGTTTTAACGGATGTTTCCGAGGGGAAAGATGGAGGCGTTGTTGCATGGTCCGAAACAGTTATCGATGAAAACAACGATGAAATAAAAGTCTGGAAAGTCAGCAGTCAGGTCAAAGGATTAAAAATCAAATTCCCTAAAGAATGCTGTGGTATGTTTTCAACCGGAGGTCTTGCTGCATGTAAAAAAGACTTGCATTTCAAGACAGTCGACTTCAAAAATGTTGATACTTCAAAAACAACCAATCTAAGTTCTATGTTCACCGCTTGGTATTCAAACAGTACATTGGAACATGTGCTCAATATGAACCAATTCGACACATCAAATGTAACGGATATGGGAGCTATGTTTGCAAATTGTAGCAATCTAAAAGATGTGGATTTCAGTAGTTTTGATGTTAGTAAGGTACAAAGCTTTAATAACTTTTTGTATAGCTGTGGAAGTTTAACAAGTATAGATGTATCTGGTTTTAACACACAAAGTGCTAAATCATTGTTCAATATGTTTTATGGATGTGGTAGTCTAAAATCCTTGGATGTTTCATCATTCAATACATTAAGTGCAGATGATATGGGTGGAATGTTTGGAGAATGCAGAGGACTGCAAACTATTGACATAACAAACTTTGATACGCATAATGTTAGAAATTTCAATAATATGTTTTTTAATTGTCGAAAGCTAAAAGAAATCAAATGGGATAACACTAAGTTTACAACAGGAAGCGGAATCGATTTCGGTTCTATGTTCTTATTTGACGGTATGTTGTCAGTTCCAGATGTAAGTCATTTCAACATGGAAAAGGCAACATCTATAAACAACATGTTCTATGGTACTCCTGTAGAAGTCATTGATACTTCAAAATGGAATGCAAAGAATATAACACGTATGGACAGCATGTTTAGAACTTGTGGAAATCTTAAATTCGTTGATTTAACGGGTATCGACACATCCAAAGTAACAAACATGTCATTCTTATTCGATGGGTGTGGAAAGCTGGCAAACATTAAAGGTTTATCCGAATTCAACACAAGCAACGTAACAGAAATGACTGGTATGTTTGCAGGGTTGAGTGCTGTTACAGAGCTTGATATAAGCAATTTTGACACAGCAAAAGTTGTTAAATTTGGAGACAGCAATCCTTACAGTGCTATTGGTTCATATGGACAACCAGGAATGTTCCAAGGTTGCAATAATTTAAGAACACTTCATATCGGCGAAATGGATTTGAGTTCTGCCAAGAATTTTTCACGTATGTTCTCAGGATGCAGTTCTCTGGAAACGATTGATGGTACATTCGTAAACGGAAACGTTGTTGAAGATTTGAACACAATGTTTACAGGTTGTCGTCAGCTACAGACTATTGATATTTCAGGTCTGAATGTAGCTAATGCAACTAACACGAAATATATGTTCTACGGATGCAGTCTGTTAGAAACGATTATTTCCAACAATTTCGAAACAGTAAGCATTACCGATGATCAGGAAATGTTTGCTCAATGTCCTAATCTGCCAAACTTCGACACGGCTCAGACAGGTTCTTCTATGGCTGTCAGTCAAGAAGAAGGCGGTTATTTGACAAAGCCGAAGCAAAAAAGCAGTGTTGTTTCGGATGCTGTACAGAAGCTTGCAAGCTTATTGTCTTAGAGCAAAATAAGGCGAGGCGTGAATGTCTCGTCTTTTTTTTGTTTTTTTCTGCAACTTTCTTAGAGATATATCCGTTAGTAATAGTGAAAGGAAAAAAGAAGCTCGGTTTTAAAGGAATGACGGAGCTTCATTACTAAGAAGGAAAACTACTATGAAAAACACACAGAAAATTTTAATGACAGCCATTGCAGGGCTTACTGCAACACAATCTATAGGTGTAAATGTTATACCGGTTCTTGCAACAGAATCAAATGCAGAAAAAGAAGGATACAAGCAAGAATTAAGTACAAAGGAACAATTGGAACAGAAAATCACAACAGCTCAAAAAGACGTGGATAAAAAAGAGGCTTTAGAAACTTCGGCAAAAAGCATGGAAAATGAAGCGTTAAAGCAGATGGAAGCTGTGCAAAACGAATATGACGGTCGTAATCAGATGGTGTTGCAAAATCATCAAAAGCTAGATGAAGCCATGAAAGAATTTCAGCCTATTCTTGATGAAATTGCGAATTTAGAAAAACAAATCAACGAATCCAAGAAAAATATAGAAGAGCAAAAAACATTGAATGAAAAAGCCTCTATGAATCTTGAACAAACTCAAAAGGTTTTAGAGCTTAAGAAATCAGAATTGGCTGAGTTACAGAATAGATTATCTTCTATGGGTGATATTACAGATTTAACTTCTGTTTTGGAAAATGCAAAGAAAGAAAAGGAAAATGCTGAAAGCGTGCTATCCGCAGCTCAAGACGCAATGAATACAGCGAATAGTGAATTAGAAAAGGCGAAAGCAGATGCAGAAACAAAGAGTGCTACATACAAAGAAACAATAAACGCCTATAACAGTGCTGTATCAGATACAAAAGCGAAGGAAAATATCGTTGCTGAAAAGCAAGCTATCGTTGATCAGTTTGAAGATGAGAACGGTATTGAGAATGCGAGAGCAGAATTAGAAGCAGCTCAGACTGATTTGGTGACGGCTCGAGACAATATGACGGTGTTGACAGAAGCAATGACACAGGCACAAAAAGCATACGATGAAGCTGTGACTTCTTTGCAAAGTATCCAAGCTAATTACGATAAAGCGACGGCGGATTTGAACAGCGCACAAACAGGTTTGAATAATGCTCAACAAGTTTTGAACCAAGCACAAATCAATTATGACGCCAACCAAAAGGAAATGATTGAAAAAAATAGCGAGATTGACGCATTAAATTTGCAGATTCAGGCAGTTCAAAGTGAAGTTGACAAAGCTCAAGCAGATTACGACAAAGCCTTGAACGACTAC
>ENA-OWZU01000146-OWZU01000146.1-human-gut-metagenome-genome-assembly--contig:-NODE-146-length-27103-cov-24.020815_pt1 | contig 27103 bp, 31 predicted proteins | sample MGYA00249263_ERZ652121 | MGnify/ENA primary metagenome ERZ652121 (study PRJEB26925, sample SAMN05827113) | human gut metagenome | biome: ENVO:2100002; feature: ENVO:00000062; material: ENVO:00002003... | reverse complement strand
AACTACCTGTGGTTGGTTTATCTCCAACTGAACTCATGCCATGCCCGGCACACAATGTGAAAACCGTTTTAATAAACGACTTTGACAATTCGATAATCTCTCAAGATATTCATCATATAACAATAACGTATTTTGATTCTTATCGAACTGTTTTTTATGTTTCAAATATTCTAGTTCAACATTTCTATATTCATCGAAGTACAACGCCAAATTCTTTTGAATCTTATATGGATACAAGAGGGAGTTGTTTCTTTGAATCGCTTGTAATTCCAAGCCATATTCCATTTTTTTCAATTCATAAAAATTCTTTTTATGTTTATACCTACGTTCAAGTTCATCCACACACTTTTCTTGTTTATCCATTTCAATCCGTAAATCCGTTTTTTTAGATGTAACATCCATCGCAATATCTCTACATTTTAAAGATAAAAAACTAGCTCTATCTTCATGAATTGTATCGACTTTGGATTCTATATTTGAAATTAAAACTTCATAACTCGGCACGATCATCGATTGTAAACCAATAAAAAAACAGACAAAAAGAGATATACATTTCATAAAACTCCTTCTACTGTCTGTCTTCTAAAATTATTGTATTTATTTTTCTAAGTACATGCAAGCACTATTTAAAATGATAAAACATAAAGTTCCTGTTGCGACAATATTTAATGTACAATCCAACAATCCATATATCAACACGATCGCAATAAAACACATCATCATGCCAAATAGTGCAGGATTTTCTTTTCTTGTATTCGAAGTAAAGATTTCCTTATTTAGCACAAATGTATATGCCAAAAGCACTCCTGTTCCAACAACTCCATACGACAAAATGGAATCAATATAAATATTATGAGCATGAGGTGCCTTATGACCATGTACTAATGGATAAAACTTCTGATATGTCTGTGGACCCCATCCAAAGAATGGATACATTGAAATACACATAAATGCCGTTTTCCAAATCTTAATGCGAGAGGCAAAAGTTGACATATCACTGATTCTTGGAATCAACGTTGGTTTTAAGAATACTAAACCACATATACCAAGTTCGAATACAATGGATGTGATAAATAGTTTTTTCCATCGCACACAATAAAGAAAGATAGGAAAGATTAGGGCAAATGGTAATAATGCAGTTCTAGATCCCGTTAAATATAGAACAAAGAAATTAAACAGTGCAATTATAAAATAACCAATCTTACAAAGAATATTGTCGTTTTTCACAAAACGATACATACACATCACACATACAAAATCAATGACCATCGCATAGATATTCGCATTCATAAATGTCGAAGTAATTCTTCGTTTTGGTGAATTGAAGATATGGAATTCTAAAAATGTTCGTCCATTCGCAAGCGAAATCTGATTAAATTGATACAAACCGTAGATAGCCGCAAATACCGATAAAATAATAATAAGATCACACATCTTTTCAAATGTACTTTTTGTGATGCATCTACGATAATAGGCTCCATATAAACCGATCAACACAAATAGCCATGTATTGCCAAAACCTGTCCAGTTCGAATGGAAGATGGAAACAATAAATTCCAATACGATAAAGCTATAAAAGAAAATTGCGCCCGTTTGATTCTTTATGGCATCCACCAATTTATGTCGGCATAATGCTTGTATTAAAACGCATGCGACTGCTACACTTGCGATTTGATAGGGCAAAAACAGAAAGGCAGTGGCCAACAAAATCATTTTTTCATCTAAATTCATAGATTCTCCCTTCAAAAAAATAAGCTGGTTGAACCAGCTTAATTTCAAAACATGGTGCCGACTATCGGATTTGAACCAATGACCTACGCGTTACGAGTGCGTTGCACTACCACTGTGCTAAGTCGGCATAAAGACTACCCTATTAGAATAGTCTTATTTTTTAAGATTGTAAAGCAGAAATCTGTTGTTGATAATATGTGATTTGTTGCTGCAAAGAAGACAACATCTGATTATTTGTATCAATCTGAGATTGAATATCTGCAGTATCTTCTCCATTTTGTTGCGCATATGCCAAATCAGACTCTAGACTCTGTGCATATTGTGCATACGTATTGTAGTCTTGCTGCAAACTATTCAAGCTTGTTTGATATTCTTTAACCTTCTTTTCATTCTCTGCTTTTTTAGCTTCTTCTTCCTGACGAGCCTTTTCCTCGGCAGCCGCCTTTAATTCACCCTGTTCTTTACATAGATCAATAAAGTCTTTGCCCGTCTTTGATTTTGATAAAGTATCCACTTCATCTTTTAAATTTTTAGACAATGAACTATATGTAGACTGCATGTCGGCTACAGCCATCTTTTCTTCATCGGATTTTGATTCCCAACCATTTAATAAATCAACAATTTGTTGATAAGCAGGAAGTTTAACTTCTTCTTTATCTTGATGAAGCTGCTTTATATCTTTCAACAAAGCCTTATATGTTTTTCCAGTCTGTTCTTTAAAATATTCATTGATTGAAGTCTTTTGTTTATCCAAAAGCTTTTGATAATCTTTATCCAAATCTAGAAGCTCTAATTTTTCTGCATCAGACATCATATTGTCTCCATACTCATCCGCATAAGACACTAATTTATCATATGTTTTTTGTTGCGTTTCAGAAACAATATTTTGTGGATTATACACCAAAACCTTATATGCATATCCACCTAAGGCAACCAGACCTAATAAGATTACGCATAACACAATTTTTGTAACCTTCTTCATCGGTTTCTTTTCTTTGACTTGTTTATTCTTAGACTTCTTTTCTTTTGGCTTATGTTCCTTTTTTTCTTTCTTTTCTTTTGGCTTCTTTTCCTTTTGGATAACTACCTCTTCATCTTCGTCATCCTCATTTGACATATCCTGCAACATCGCATGCACAAGATCTAATGCCTCATTAGATTGTTCCTTCTCAATTGAAGAAGTTGTAAAATCATCATCCATGTCTTTTAAATTATCTTTATGCTCCTGATAAAACTGCTCTTCTTCCGCAATCGTTTTTTGACCACGCTCTTTACGAAGCATATCTAAAGCTGAAGACATTGTCTTTTCAGCCTGTCTTCTTTCTGCTTCAGACATCTGATGAACCTCTTTAGGCTTTTTTAACTCATCGTTATATTCTGTTTTTTTATCTAAAAGTGCTTTTGAATAAGCATCTATATTCTTATCATTTTTACTCATAATATATTTTCCTTAGTTCGAATCTATTTTAACACATTATAAGCCTTCTTTTTCAACAAATTCATAAAAAGATTTTTCTTTCACAAAATCCTCTTTATTCACCTTCCCAACCGGCTGCGCATAAATAATAAATTCATTTTCGCCTTCCAATTCAAACATTTCATCACAAATCCTTGTCACACACGCTCCAATTCCACAAGTTCCTAAACCAATACTTGTGCTTGCCAAATATATATTTTCTCCAACATGGCCTAAATCCACTAAAGCTATTCGATGCGCAAGATGTCCATAGCGCCATTCAGTACGATACGGAATATAGCTGAAATAGAAAATCACATTGGCTTTTAAAGCCCATAATTGATCACATAAGGAAGATGCCAAAACATCACTTACCTTTTCAATTGGATTTAAAAACTCAATACGATGTTCCATAGGCAAATAATGATAGGTTCCAGGGGTTAACCCTTCTACATTTTGACATACAAAATAAAGTTCAAAACCATGTCTAGCTCCTCCAGATGGTACTGTACGCAAAGTCGCATATTTTTTACCACGAATTTGTTTAACACCTTGGCAAGTCCAAAGCATATAAGAAAGTTCCAACAAAGACATGGACTCTTGCGTATATACACGGCTACTGTGACGTGTATTGATAATATCTAGAAAGTTAGAATGAACGGATAATGCGTCAAAATTTTTAGGAAGTTCTATGGAATCTTTTCGCATAGCAACTTTAACCAAAGGTGGTTGTGGAAGTTTTTGTCTTGGTCCGATTCAAATTCTTCTATATCATATTTCAAGTCTGAATAATCCATATAATTCCTTTCTTTAATGAGCTAACTCATCTAATAATCTTGCCTTTTGTGTTCCTATCAACAAGAGTTGTTTATACTTTTCATATATATCAATCGTATGTGAACTTAAATATAGAGCCATTTCACTCGACATTGTTAGATTCGTTACAAATATTGTCATTTCCTGGCCATTCTTAAATGCATTTTCCATAAATTCAAACGCATTTTCAATCTCCAACTTCAATCGACTATCCAACTTTTCCATTTTTTCCTTTTGTTCAAAGAAAGGCTTTGTACAAGAATCAAAACGAGACTTTGGATCTAAACTTTCATCCACCATTACTTTTTGTATGTTATTTAACACAAATTCATGTTCATGTTTTTGTGAAGTATTTAATAATTCTGCCTGCAATTTATCACGATAATTTGACATAAATGCCTTTGTATGGTCCAAATAAGAAGAATCCATATCTTTGCGATATTCTTTCAAGAAACGAAACCAAAGATCTGTACAATGTTTTTCAAAAGAATATACATTCACTTGTCGTAGTAAACCATCCATCACCAAATTAACAACAGAGACTCTTTCATCAAAATTGGCATTAAACAATCGAGCGTAGATCGTGCTTGATACATTTCCATTTAAGATATCATCAATGCCATAATCATCCTGATATTTTTTATACACCAAATAATAGGCAAAAACATCTTCGGCAATATCTTCATGATGCAGATATTCATAAATCGTATCTTGAGAGATGTCTAGATGCATCTTTTCATAGGTATAGAGTAAATAAGATAGATCTTCCCAGCCTCTTGCCGTCACAAATTCCATACCATCCACACTTGTTGAAACAGTATAGAAATGATTGGGCTTTAATTCCAAATAGCTTAAGATCATCGGATGTATATGTTTTGAAATCGCATACTCTTTCCATACATAGTAATCCGTTTCCACATGAATATAACGAATACGATCCATTGTCACGACATCAAAATCACGAACCGATTTATTATATTCACTCGGATTTCCTGCTGCTACAATGATCCAGCCACTAGGAACCTTCTGATTTCCAAAGGTTTTATTTTGCAGAAACTGCAACATCGTAGGTGCTAATGTTTCCGATACACAATTGATTTCATCAATAAATAAGATACCTTCTTTTAATCCTGTATCTTCCATTTTTGAATAAACACTCGCAATGATCTCACTCATTGTGTATTCGGTAATCAAGTATGTCTTTCCTTGAAATTTCTTTTCTTGAATAAAAGGAAGGCCCACAGCACTTTGACGCGTATGATGCGTAATTGTATAGCTGACAAGTCCAATTTGACATTCCTTTGCGATTTGTTCCATAATCTGTGTTTTACCAATACCAGGAGGACCAATCAACAATAATGGTCGTTGATTCTTCGCTTCAATCTCATATTCACCAAACGAATCCTTCGATAAATATGCCTGTACAGTATTTTTTATTTCATTTTTTGCCTGTAATATATTCATAACTTTTCTTCCAATCTATATTGAATGGCCCAAGAAGGCACTTTACTTTGATCATAATCCTCTAAATAAATAAAAGCCGTTTTATAGGCTGGACTCTTTTTAGGATAGATTCCTTTGCCATCCGTAAAATAGAGCAGGCCACAAAGATTTTGAAACACTTTTTGATTGATCAAATCATTCACATAACTAAATACCGGTCTAAAATCGGTATTGCCTTTACCCACTAGAGTAAATGAATTCAACAATTGATCCATCTCATTTTGATTTGAGATAACATCGTCTTTGCGAATTCTGTCATCACATTGAATAATATGCACCTTGCACGATTTATAAAACATATTTGAAGTGCTTAAAATACTATATGTATTAGATATAAAACGCTTTGCAAGATTTTCGTCAATAGAATAACTCGTATCGAGTACAATCACAAACTCATAGATTTTTTTAACTTCTTTTGTCTCCAAAGGCTCAATCAATGGCATGTTCTTATAGATCGACATTCCATATGTGTAATAAGACAAATCAAATTCATCCAAATCTATTTGCATTTCTTCTTTCACAATACTAAATCGTTTTAAAAACTGAGAAAACGAGTATTTCGATTTCTTTGCCTGTAAACTCGACACAAGAAAGGCATCCCCATCCTCATTATCTTTCCCTTTTTGTTTATGATCAAACAATGTTTGTTTGGCAACACTCTGCCACTTTTTTTGAACAGAAGAAGATTGAGGAATTTTGTCATCTTGCTCTTTAGGCCATGAAGTATGATCATCCACCACAAATTCATAATATAAGTCTTGAATATCGCCACGTGTACAAAGCCATTCATATACAGTTATACAGCTGATACCCGTTAAATTTTCAATTTCACGATATACATCTTTTCGAACATAGGACAAGATTCGCGAAACACTCTTTTTATGCATCGAATCCAATGTATACTCCACGATAATATCGCAAGCTACATTCCATATAAATTCAACACGATTTTTTCTAAGCCAAATATGGCTATATAAACAATGCAGAACACTATGTAAAAAACTACGATTTAAAAATACTGTATTCTTCTGAAATAAATCAATAATCTTTAATGGATTATAGTAAAAATACACGCCATTTGTCGCACATACAGCTACACGCTCGTCTTCCTTCAATACCAGCGTATTTAAAGCTGTTAAAAAATGTGGCATATCCATATAGAGTTCGGATCGAACTAATTCTAGGATATGAATTGCCTTTTCCTTTTCCCATTCACTTTGTCGCATTAAAAATCCTCAAAAGAATATGTCGATGATGTTGTAAACATCTTATTCTTTAATTCCATCAATAGAGTACGAGTTTCTAAATCCTTTTCCATAAAAATCAATCGATCCAAATCCGATGAATCAAGACACTTCTCTTCTACTAATTTCTCTACCATAGCACATATATCTTTATATCCACGTAAATAAGAAGTCAAATCATGTGCCCTTAAATAAGGAATGTATTGTTCGGATCCCATCATAAAGCGAAGAATCGCTACATGAAAGATACAAGATTCACTTTCTTCAGCGCATAGTTTTTCAAAACAAGCATCATATCCATCAAAATCGATTTTCCCCTCTTTAAAACATTGACGCATGCGAAAACCTTCCCCTTCAATATTCAGGGCAAAGATATGAGCAGGGCCCACTTCATCATAGCCACCATCGTATTCTGGATAGAATATAGAACTATCTAAAAAGTGAACTTCTACATCCCATGTGATTTGCGTTAAGATTTGTTTCAAGAAAGTAACATCAAAAATTGAACAATCATAATAAATATGATTGAGTCTTAAACAATTCATAAACACATCACTGCCAATACACATTAAACTAGAAGGTAAAAATACTTCTTTTAACTTCCGACAATTATAGAATGCATAATCGCCAAGTTTTTTAATGGTACTTGAAAGCTTAACACTTTCAACATCACTACCACTACACTCATGATAATGAGATGGAATTTCACAACTTAAAGCTGCTTTAGATAAATCGACTTTTTTTGATGAAAAACAATAATTTCCAATTTCACGAACAATATATCCATCTATCACTTCAGGTATTTCAACAATCGGACTGGATGCATACACTCTTCTTATACAAATACTTTCATCATTTATTTTTTCATAATATACACAAATTTCCATACAAAAATTATAACATAAAACAAAAAAAGACAACTACCGAAGTAATTGTCTACATTTACAAGTGGTGCGGGTGAAGGGACTCGAACCCCCACGCCGAAGGCGCCAGATCCTAAGTCTGGTGCGTCTGCCAATTTCGCCACACCCGCATTTCCAACGTGCTCACATATAATACACTAACGCAAAATAAAATGCAAGTGTTTTTTTAAAATTTGTAGTATTTAATGTAGTACCGTTGGCTTATGCATCATTTCGATTTCTTCCTGGATATAGGCTTCCACTTTTTCTAAAAGCTCATCTGTAACCTCAATGTCACCTATCATAAAAGGACCATCTTCCATTTCAGATTCCTTCACAAATTTAATTTGCGGAAGCTGCGACATCCGATGATTTCCAAGTTCCTTTTCGATTTTTTCCAATTGTTTAAGTATAGGCTCGGCAATTTGTCTAATCATTTCTTCTTCTGTCATACATAGTATTATAATCAACACCCCTCATTTTGACAAGTTTTAACATATGTTTAAATTTAAACCCAAAATATTGAATCTTATCCAATTCAGAGTAACATACTAGATGAACTACTAGAAGCATACTACTTCTAGATGTGTTCGTATGCACCCTGGCCTATGCCCTACAACATAGGTTCTGGGTGTTTTTTCTATAATACGGATTCTAGTTCTTCTAAAGAAATAGGTCCAGGTCTTAAGATTTGTAACTTTTCCTTTGTACAGTCAACAATCGTACTTGCCTGTAACGCTTTACACGTTCCAAGTACAATACCATCAATTTTTGGAAGCTGTTCATACACATCATCACTTGTAAGTGCTGTTTTTTCTCCAGACTGATTCGCGCTTGTGACCAAGATTGGACAATTCAACTCATCAATCACATCTAATATAAATTTTTCATCTGGAATACGAATCGCAATTGTACTTAAGCCATTTGTGTATGCTGAATCAACACTGTCTTTTACATTCACAACGAGTGTCAATGCACCCGGTAAAAACTTTGCGGCAATCTTTTCAATTCTTTCATCCACTAACGCTACTTGCTTCATTTGTTCTACATTTGAAACCATCATTGGGATTGGTTTTGTTTCTGGACGATGTTTTGCGCGTTTTAATCGTTCTAAATCTTCTAAATTCCCATATTTTACTCCAACTCCATATACTGTATCTGTAGGAAGAGCAATAATTTTATGTTCATTAAATGCACACGCTACTTCGTGTACTTGATTTTTAGTATATTCTTTCATGTTTACACCTCTGTCTAAGACATTATACATCTTTTATGATAAAATACACTAAGAAAGAAAGGATGTTTACAATGTTTGAAAATACAATTGCAGCCATCTCCACTTCTTTGCAGGATGGTGCCATTTCCATCATTCGTTTAAGTGGTGACAAGGCTCTTGAAATCACGCAAAAAATATTTGACCGTAATATCATAAATGCGAAAAGTCATACCATTCATTATGGTTTTATTATAGATGCCGATAAAAATCCTGTTGATGAAGTTTTAATTTCTATATTTAGAGCTCCAAAAACATATACACGCGAAGACATTGTCGAAATCAATTGTCATGGTGGTACTTTTATTACTCGTAAAATCTTATCGATGGTATTAAGTGCTGGAGCAGATCTTGCAAAACCGGGAGAATTTACGCAGCGTGCCTTCTATCATGGAAGAATAGATTTATCACAGGCGGAAGCCGTTCAAGATATGATAGAAGCAAGTAATAATACAGCTGCTAACATGGCTATTCATGGAATTAAAGGAAGTGTAAAAAAGCTACTACAGCCTTTGATTGATGATTTAATGGATATTATTGCACAGATCGAAGTCAATATTGATTATCCAGAATATGAAGATGTTGAACAATTAACGACAAATGACTTATTACCTAAGACAAGTGAATGGTTAGATAAAATCGATCATATTCTTGCTCGTGTACAGACGGGGCAAATGTTAAAAAAAGGTATTGATACAATCATTGTCGGTAAGCCAAATGTTGGTAAATCCAGCTTATTGAATGCACTTCTTGAAGAAGATAAAGCCATCGTTACAGATATTGCAGGGACCACAAGAGACTTGGTGGAAGGCCAAATTCATATTGGCAGTGTTCAATTGAATTTAATTGATACAGCGGGTATTCGTGAATCCAATGATAAGATTGAACAGATTGGTATTGAGAAGAGTCAAGAAAAATTAAAAGATGCCAAGTTGGTTCTTTTAGTCTTTGATGGGTCTAAAGAGTTGGATGAAGAAGATAAACAATTGTTAGAACTGACAAAAGATAAGATGCGTTTAATTATCTACAATAAATTAGATAAAACCAGCCCCGATAAAGATGGCATTTGGATTTCAGCTGCCAATAAAGAGATCCAACCTTTGATTGATGCCTTGGAAAACTTGTATCATGAAGATTTATTAAAGGAAGATCCACTACTTTCAAATGAGCGTCAAATTGGTTTATTGAATCAAGCCAAAGAAGATATGTTAAGGGCGAAAGAAGCCATGGATATGATGGTAGAACCTGATTTAATTGAGATTGACATTCAGGCTGCTCATGATCATTTAAAAGAAATCTTAGGTGAAGTTCATAGAGAAGACTTGTTGGATACATTATTTTCTAAATTTTGTTTAGGTAAATAAAAAAGCGGTGATTGATTAACCAATCATCGCATATTTTTTATCTACTTTATTTAATACAACACAACCATCTTCAGTAACTAAAACCAAATCTTCGACACGAACACCCATCTTTTCTGGCAAATAGATACCTGGTTCAATGGAGAAAATCATACCTGGTTTTACAGTTTCTGTATTGGTTGAACTTACATCCCCAAATTCATGATCCGTTTGACCAATGAAATGTCCTAGGCGATGTGTAAAGTATTCGCCATAACCAAAGCTAGAAATATAATTACGAGCCGTTAAATCGATATCGCATAGACGAACGCCTGGATGAATGATTTCTTCCGCTTTTTCATTGGCTACACGTACAATATCATGAATCTTTTTATATTCGTCACTGGCTTCTTTACAGAAATAAGTACGTGTCATATCCGAACAATAACGATCTTTTCTTCCACCAATATCAATCACAATACTATCTCCTGCTTTTAACACGGAATCATCTGGCATATGATGAGGATCAGCACCATTAGCTCCAAACGAACAGATTGGTGAGAATGAAACATTTTGACATCCTAGCAATTTATATTGTTCAAGAATAAAAGCTTCTACTTGTTTTTCAGTCATACCTTCTGAAATAAAATCTCTTGTACGTTCCATCACAACATCATTGATCTGTGAGTTTTCAATCATACATTCAATTTCTTTTTCATCCTTGATGGCACGAGTATCATCTACATATTTTGATCCAAGAACAACCTTTAATCCTTCACACTTTTCCATTAAAGGAATCAAAAATCGTGCTGTCCAATCTTTATCAACACCTAGCGTTTCACTTGAATTAATAACACTAGCTAAAAGTGAAGTGGAATCATCTGTATCGCTATACCAAATTTCTTCACAATCCTTTTGTTCAACAGTAAATAATGTATTTAAAAATAATACTTTTCTTCCTTCATCATTCAAGTATAGCGCAAACAATCTTTCTCCTGGACCTACATCAACGCCTGTTAAATAATAGATGCTGCATGGTTCACTAACTAAGATTTGTTTAAGCCCATCCGCCTTCATTCTCGCAATCACTTGATCGACTCTTTTTTGAAACATAATTATCCTCCTAGAAATTCAAAGTAAATTCTGTACCTTGTTTCTCATCACTTGTCACACTTAATTTGATTTTATGGCTTTGCGTAATTTGACTTGCGATCGATAAACCTAAACCCGCTCCCCCTTGATACTTTCTTGACTTATCAACACGATAGAAGCGCTCAAATACATGCTTTAAATCTTCTGGCGGAATATAGCTATCTGTATTACGAATTGTTATGACGGGTTTATTTTGTACCTTACATAATTTGAAATAAATCTTTCCACCTGAAGGTGTATATTTGATCGCATTGTCCAAGAAAATTAAAATCAATTGTTTTAACTGTGACTCATTACCATGTACCTCTATATTTTCTTCCACTTCATCGATTAAATCAATACCTTTTTCAAACGCAATGGATTCAAACGGTAAAACACAATGAAAACATATATCACTAAGCGAACAATTCTGCATAGAAATTTCAATTCGATTCGCATCATTCTTGGCAAGAAACAACATATCTTCTACAAGTTTTCGCATGCGGTTTGCTTCGCTTTGAATCGATTCTATCCATTGTTTTTGTGAAGAAATAGTTTCTGTCGAATGATTGATCAATACATCGCTATCCGCTAAAATAACCGTTAATGGCGTTTTTAATTCATGACTAGCATCGGCCACAAATTGTTTTTGTTTATCCCATGCCTGCTCGACTGGTTTTAGTGCCCATTTACTTAAAATACAACTTAGTATAAAGAATACCAGTAATACACTCGATCCAATTTGAATAGATATAATCAGCATTCTTTGAAAAGAAGACTGCATATGGGATACATCCACAAAGGCTACGGCATAACCTGAAGAAATGATTGTGTTTTCATCCACTTGATAGTTGGTAATTTTTTCTTTTTTATACGCAAACCCTAGTCTTTTCAAAATTCCGATATCGTCTTTATTTTTTACACTCTCAATTAAGCTTTGCGCATCTTCTGCATAAATATTCCATACTGAACGGCTTGTGATCATATATTCATAATTTGAATCCGTATAAATCACGAAGGAATTCCCATTAAAATTTCGGCTGTTTCCAAATGAAATCGAAAAATCTTTATCCTTTAATCGTAAAGCCATTTCTAAACTTCGCTCAACATCTTTTTTATCATGAACATAGTTTGAGCAACAAACTATACCAAATACAGATAGTAAAATCACACTGACAAAGGACATTAAAATCAAAATGAATTTTGTCTGTAGTTTTTTAAGCATCACAAACCTCTAGTCGATATCCAACTTTTCGAATCACCTTGATTGAAACTTTGCTTTTTAAAAATTTTAGTTTCTTTCTCAAAAACGAGATATAAACCTCTACATTATTGTCCATCGCATCACTTTCACTACCCCATACCGAAACAATCAAATCATCTTTAGAAGTAATCATTTCGGGATGTGACATTAAATGTTTCATAATTTCAAATTCTTTATATCCCAAATGAATATGTTGGCTTGCACAATACAACTCACAAGTATCAAGTTGTAACGATAAATCGTCATACTTTAACTCATGTACAATGACTTCTCCTTTACGTCTTGTCAGTGCATTAATTCGAGCAACAAGTTCTGCAGCTGAAAATGGTTTAGTCATATAATCATCGGCCCCTACATTTAGGCCTTTCACTTTATCTGGAATTTCATCCAATGCCGACAACAACAAAGTTGGAGTTTCAATCTTATTGGCACGCATTTTCTGTACAACCTCAAAACCATTCATAACAGGGAGCATAATATCTAAAATAGCTACATCATAATATCCACTTAGGGCTAAATCTAAACCTTCCTGTCCATCATAAGCCATAGTTACTTGCCATTTTTGTTCTTCTAAAATTTGTGCAATCGCATACGCAATGTTTTTTTCATCATCCACAACTAATATATTCATAGTGCACGCCCTTTCTTCTTTTTTATATATTAACACACAGTTCTATATTTTCTTCATCAATTTCTATATATACTTTCGATTGTAAGGCCAATAATTTTCGATTCAAATAAGATACATACAATGAAACTGTATTTTGATTCACATCTACCCGATTGTTCCAAACTTTTTCAATCACAAGCCAAATAGGTACTCGATTCGATTCACTTCGAATCAATAAAGAAAGAATACTACATTCCAACTTAGTCAATTGATATTTTGTATTCTTACACGCAAGTGTTTCTTCTTTCTTATTCAATAGAATATCTTGATATTGTAAATAAGAATCGTCTATCGCATTTTCTTTTAACATCACTTTGACTCGTGCAATCAATTCCTTTGTCGAAAACGGTTTGGATAAATAATCGTTGGCACCTAAATCAAAACCTGTAACTTTATCATCCACTTCATTTAATGCACTTAAAAGTAATACCGGAATATCATTTTTTTGTTTGCGAATCTGATTTAGTACTTCATAACCATTCTTTTCAGGCATCATAATATCTAAGATCAATCCATCATAAATTTCTTGAGAAATCAAACGAATGGCACTATTACCATCAAAACACACATCGCAATTATAGCCCGCATCTTCTAAGACAGCTTGTAGTGCTTTAGCCAAATTAATTTCATCATCCGCTATCAACAATCGCATATTATCCCTCGATTCTATCTTTAATTGTTTGAAATGATAAGTCTAAAGAAGCAATTTCATCGGCACATCGTTTTAATTCACTACGTATCAATTCTTCATCTTCAATATGTTTCTTATAATGAATTTGATGTTCTAGATTTGCCCAAAAATCTAATGCGATCGTTCGTACTTGAATTTCAACTAAACATCCATCTACTTTAATAATCACATGTAGACTGCGATACCCACTGGGTTTGGGATGGCTTAAATAGTCTCTTACTTCCACTACTTCAAAACTAGAATTAATCCAATCTTTTACTTCATAGATTTCATCCACAAACGAGCAAATGATGCGAACGCCAATAATATCATGAAGCAATGAATAGTCATTGCCGATCTTTTTCATAACACTTTCTGGGGACTTAATTCTAGAAGTCGTATATTGTATACAAGCTAATACACTCGAATGAATCGTATTTAAAACAGAATCGAGTACTTTCTTAAACTGATCATAGTCAGAGCCATAAAATTCTTTATATGTCATACCATAAACATACGAAACAACACTTAAAATTGGCTTAAAAAAAGTTAGAGATTGCTCTCTAACTAAAATAATATCCTTTGTAGTCATAATAATAGATTCGATAAATAAAACGATCATTTTTCTTGATACTGAATTGTTGTTCAAGATTTCCATCCGTATCGTAAATGGATAATAGTCCTGCAATTCCTGAATCTACGACAATATGATTACCTAGATTTTGTGCACTCGATACATAGGCACTAAATGGAACTTCAAACGAATGAACCAATGTATATGTCCCTTCATTTTCATCCACTAAATATTGATAGTAATACGATGTTGTTCCTTCTGTAATACTTGTTTGAATCCCATCATTTACCGTCCAATCATAATCTTTTCTTGTCTTAGAATATCCAAAATTATTGTCAAACATGTATAGATAATATTGACCAGATTCTAATGCATCATCTTCCATATATGTTACGGTATGTTGTCCTCCACTCGTCAAGAAGTCCCCTACTTTTGTATATAAATACTTTGTATAGTCTGTGTCTTTCCAGAAATCTTCATTTCCAATAATATAATCAATACTTGGATTTGTGCTTACATCTTTGATTTTAATGATTGAACTTGTTTCTCGAGAAGAAAGAATAACACTATCATCCTTTAAATATTGAAGTGTATTGATATGCATCCAATCCCATTTTGAGCCTTCCTTATGATTCGTGCTTTCTTTGTAGCTTTTAAATAAATCTTCTAAATCCAACAATTCACTTACTTCTTCAGTTTCTACATCCAATTTAATAATGCAGTCTTCTACACTATTCTTTTCTTCATTTGTGGCTAATAAAATCAAATTTCCATCCTGATCAAATTGATAATCGTGATGAACTATATAGTTACCTAAATCATAGATATGTTCAATCCTGCCTAAATGATTAATAGCTGCCATTCGATGTGTAGATACACTCATATATAACATTTGATTTTGCATCAACATACGATGAGAACGATATCCAATAATGGGTATTTCTGATCGCAAAATGCCATTTGTATCATACATATAGACAAAGTCTTGATCATCAGCATCATTTCCTAATAGTGTATATAAACCATTGCCTAAATCTTGTTTAGAACCAGACACTTGTTTAAGTTGTATATCTTCATCACCTAAAAGTGATCCCATTGTATAATTTGTACTTACACTTTGACTTGTACCATCCTTATAGGTAGCTGTAATTGTGATTGTATTTGTACAATCAGGAATCAATCCAATCAATTGAAACTCATGTTCTTTTTGATAGGTTTTAGCTTGATATGCCGTAGCTGTAAAATCTGCATAATCGCTGCAACTTACTGTATATGTAATTTTAGCCGCTTTGGATGTATTAAAATAAACATACATCGATTGTGTATTGGTTGAAAAAGGATTGTATTTCATAAATATATTTTGAAGTGTATAGTTTCCATTTCCTCTTTCATTTTCTAAATCCGATAATGCTTGTTCTTGAAACTGAGTTGTATAGATTTTATTGACTGTGACTTTTGATTGATCATCTTTATAAATTCCATATCCAATCGTAAGGCCTATAATCAATATAAAAATCAATATATTTCCGAGCTTTTTCTTCATAAATAATCCACCTCGAAAATATTGTATTATGTTTTTCTTAAGATTTCCTTAAGTTTTCTTAAGATTTTAACAGAAATTTAAATTTGTCAAAAAAAAGAAATAGGCATGATTATTCTAAGGGCATGAAAAGTATAATCACCTATTTCGTAAGTGAGTATACCGATTCAAACTTAAATAAACCTTAAATATATTCAATACTATAATTTATGTGGTGGTGAAATTATGAAACTATTATTTAAGCAACGATTCTTTTCCTGGTTTGACAGTTATGATATATACAACGAAGATGGTCAGGTCATATATCAAGTCGAAGGAAAACTTTCTTGGGGACATAAACTCGTCATTTATGATCAAAATGGAAATGAAGTGGGTACTGTATTAGAAAAGGTGATGACTTTACTTCCTAAATTTGAAATCTATAAGAATAATAAATATATTGGATGTCTATCGAAAGAATTATCTTTCTTTACTCCACACTATAATATTGACTACAACGGATGGCATATTGATGGAACTCTTACTGAATGGAATTATACAATTGTGGATGAAAGCTATGATACTGTAGCGATTATTCGTAAAGAAATATTTAATTTCACAGATACTTATGTCATTGATGTTAAAGATCCAGAAAATGCATTGGATGCACTTATGTTTGTCTTAGCTATTGATGCAGAAAAGTGTACTCGTAACAAGCGACAAAATTATTAGCACTCAATCATTGTTATTATGACGTTGGTTTTGTCTAGTCGCATAAAGTCCTATTTTTCTATAAGTATAAGACACCTTATCAAGTTGTGAAAATGATAAACCCCAACTCAAAAGAGGATATGGAATTGTTACGGGAAGTATTAAGGAATAACCATTTTGATGATGAGGACGAATAATTTTTTTCCTCTTGTGAGAAAATACAGCAAACAAAAAGCCCAATCAAGAGTGCAAAGCACCACCAATGGTGGCAAGCTCTTGACATGGCTTTTTCTTTTCTGTCGTGGGTAATCAAGAGGAAGAAAGGGATAGTATATCGCTAATTCCTCTTGATTAAAATATTGGGAACACAATTTTTTATAATTTCAGCAAGTTGCTTTTCACTAATTTTGCAGTCTGTGTCTACCCAATGTTTTAGCGTCATAGTAAAACCAGCTTGAAAATTGATAAAGTAATACAAAATATCTTCCTTGTCAAAAATACCGGCCTCTTTACATCGTGGTTCAATAATATCCCACAATTTCTCATATCCCTGCTTTAGAGGAAATGATTTTCTAGTTTGCAAATTGACTTTGTAAAAATATTTATGTTTTTTAATATGTTCTAAAAATAGTAGGAAAGAATGTTCTGAAAAAACATAACTTTCTTCATTGCCGTTTTGGTAACTCAATAATAACTCTTCTCGAAGTGTCTGTTCCATCTTATCTAACATATCGTAAATATCAATAAAATGGGCATAAAAAGTGGAGCGATTAACTTGAGCCTTTTCGCAGATTTTTTTTACGGTTATTTTTTCAAACTCCATGTATTTCATAAGTTCCAACATAACCGACTGCATACGAATTTCTGTATCTTTAAATCTTTGATTGTTTTTTGTATTCATACTATGTACCTCTTTTATTATTCCAACACAATTCGTGTTATTAATGATTGATTATAGCATCATACCAAACCATAATGTAATTAACAAGAGAAAAACTTCTCTTGAAAGATAAAATGGAGGTAATCAAATGAAAAAAGAAAATTTTATGTCAATAATTTTAGGAACGATCGGAGGAATTCTTTTTGCAATCGGTATGTGTATGTGCATGATTAAAGAATGGAACACATTTAATCAAGGGATTGTTGTAGGTGCTGTTGGTTTGGTAGTTCTTCTTCTCATGTTATTTGTACGTCGAAAAATGCAGGGAAAGCCAGCAATTAAGTTTAACAGAAAAACAGTAGCAATATTTATTTTAGCTGTTGTTGGAGCATTAGTATTAGGTGTTGGAATGTGCATGACAATGGTTTGGCAAGGACTTTTGATACAAGGAATTATTGTCGGAGTAATAGGAATTGTATTGTTGCTGTCTTTGATACCGCTTTGCAAAGGTATTAAGTAAAGGGAGATACGCAAAATGAAGTCAGCTATTTATTTAGGGAAAAAGAAAATTGAGATAAAAGAAACACCATTACCATGTTTATCCGATAATGATGTTTTAGTTAAAAATATATATTCCAGTATTTGTGGAACAGATGTTGCAGTATATCAGTATGGCGAGCATACTGGACACCGTATTTCTGTTGGCGAAGAATTTGGACACGAAACAATATCAAAAATTGTAGCTGTCGGAAAAGACAATACCGAGTTTACGATTGGGGAACGAGTGTATCCCTATCCACTCTTCGCCACAGGAGATACAAAAAGGGCTGGTACTATCGGAGGTTTTTCAGAATATATTAAAATACCCAATGCAAAAAGAAATGATTCTTTGTATTCTGTTCCAGAAGAAATTCCCGACAGAGTAGCATGTTTAATTGAACCATTTACCGTAGGTTGCAGGGCAGCACGCAGAGGACAGCCTAAAAAACACGAGAACTTTGTTGTATTTGGTTGTGGAACAATCGGTCTTGCTAGTGCCATTGCCTAAAATATTTTGGTATCGAAAAAGTAATGATTTGTGATATTTCTGATTTTCGATTGTCTATCGCACAAGAATTGGGGTTTGAAACCTGCAATACTAGGTCTATTCCTTTTCAAGATAAAGCTTGTTCTTATTTTGGAACTGCTCATTCTTTGAAAGGAAAAGTTGCTGATATTGACGGGTTCATAGATGCCAGCGGTGCAGAAGAAATTCTTGATTTATTTATGGAACAGGGAAAAATTGACAGCCGTTTTATTATGGTAGCAGTAAATAATAAAGTACATGATATTGATTTACTGCATTTAACATATTCACAAAAAAGCGTAATCGGTTCAGGTGGTTATATGCCTGAAGATGTGTGTGATGTTCTGAATATTATGAAAAGTGGTAAGTGGGATATAGAAAAACTGATTACACATGAATTTCCTTTAGAAGAAATAGAGAAAGCAATACAGACTGCCAGCAACACAGAGATTGCACTTAATGTAATCATCAAAATTTGATTAAACTATGAAAAAGTATTTTATGAATCGCTTAAAACAAGCTTTTTATCCTCACATTGTATTACTGATTTTAGAGAACATTTTTTCAGTAGGATTTCTTATCCTTATATTTTTAAATCAATTAGAGCATGAAATATTAGCATATTGTATTTATTTTTTATCAGCATACACCATAGTGTGCGATATAATACATTAGAAACAGAAAAATAGAAAAGTAAGTTAGGCAGAAAGACGTAAGTCATAAAAATGTGACTTGCGTTTTTTTCTGTTTAAAAAGGAAGTGAGCTAATGGTACAAGTTTTTCGTGTAAAGCAAAATAAGAATTTTACTATAATGAGCACTCACCATTTCAAGAATAAAGATTTGTTGTAAAAATGTGCTCAAACCACGAAAATCAAATGCGAAAGAGACTATTACGCCATGCAGGTCTCGTAGCAGCCACAAATTATTCGCAACAAATTTAGCACTCGACTATTGACTGTGCCAAATAATTGTACTATGATATTAGCAGTTAAAAGATATAAGTGCTAAGGAGGATTCAATATGCGCTATTACCCTAATTATTTTGATGACTTTTTCAATGATACTAAAAAACAAGATACAAATACTGTATTAAGAACAGACATTTATGAAAAGGATGGATATTATCAAATCTGCATGGAGGTTTGTGGGATTCAAAAAGAAAATATTCAAATTGAACTAAAAGATGGCTACTTAAAGATCACGGCAACTCGTAATATCAACAAAGAAGATACGCGTGTGCTTCGTCAAGAAAGATTTACTGGAACTTATTCTCGTTCTTTCTATATTGGTGAAGGCTACAAACAAGAGGATATCAAAGCTCGTTTTGACAATGGTGAATTATTCATCTTATTGCCTACAAAACCTGTAAAGCATGAAGAAGAAACAAGATATATCAATATTCAATAGTGAGGGACTTGCGTCTCTCATTTTTTGGATTATACTATTTTTAATCAAGTGGAGGTACAAACAATGAGTGTATTAGATGAAAATGTTGCAATCTTCAAATATTTTGAAGAAATCTCAAAGATTCCTCATGGATCTTTTCATGAAGAAAAAATCGCAGACTATGTAGAGAATTTTGCGAAAGAACATGATTTTAAATATGTTCGTGATGACATGAATAATGTGATTATTTATAAAGATGCTACACCAGGCTATGAAAATCACGATACAGTTATGTTGCAAGCGCATATGGACATGGTATGTGAAAAAAACAAGGATGTCGATTTTGACTTTGAAACCGATGCTTTAAATTTATATGTTGAAGACGGCTGGTTAAAAGCCAAAGGAACAACATTAGGTGCTGATGATGGATTTGGAGTTAGCTACATGTTGGCCATTCTTAGTGATGATACTCTAAAACATCCAAACTTAGAATGTGTATTTACTGTACAAGAAGAAGTAGGTCTATTAGGATCTATTAATTTAAAGAAAGAATACTTCAATGCTAAAAAAATGATTGGTTTAGATGGTGGTGGTGAAATTAGTACTTGTACCACAACAAGTGGTGGTCGCTATGCCTATGTCGATAAAACATGTACTTTTGAAGAAGTTGACAAACCAACCTACAAACTTACTGTAAAAGGATTAGATGGAGGTCATTCAGGTGCTTGCATTGATCAAGAAAAGGGTAACTCCATTAAAATCTTATTTAGAGTTCTACAAACATTAAAAGATCTTCAAATCGTATCTGTACATGGTGGTCTAAAAGAAAATGCGATTCCTAGAGAAGCAGAAGCAATTTTCGCTTCAGACATTATGCCAAATATTGATTCTATCGTAAAAGATCTAAAAACAGAATTTGAATTTAGTGATAATAAACTCGACATTCAATTGGAAGAAACAGAAAAAGCTACTAAAGCCTTTACTTCAAAAGATTCAAACGAATTGATTACACTATACTACTTACTACCAAATGGTTTACAACATAAATCGATGGCTATTGAAGGATTAACACTAGCTTCCCTTAACTTAGGTAAACTAAGAACAGAAGACAATGTCGTGAAATGTGCTTTCTGCATCCGTTCCCCATTAGAATCTATGAAAAATGAATTAGGCAATAAAATCAATATGATTGCACAATTATGTCATGCAACTGAACATGAAGATACGAACTTCTGTGGCTGGAACTATGAAGCTAACAGTCCATTAAGAGATACATTAAAAGAAATCTTAAAAAGACAAGGTGTAGAAATGGAAACGGAAGCATCACACGGCGGTATGGAAACCGGTATTCTAAAAGGATTGATTCCAGATTTAGATATCATCACATACGGTCCTATTGCCCAAGGTTGTCATACACCAGAAGAAAAATTAAATCTAGAATCTTTTCAAAAAGCCTATAAAAACTTATGCGATTTGATTGCAGAATTATAAGAGAAGTCTATACTTCTCTTTTATTTTGTGCTATAATACTTAAGCACATGGCGCGTTCGGCAAGCGGTTAAGCCACAGCCCTCTCAAGGCTGTATCACGGGTTCGAATCCCGTACGCGCTACCATTTGACAATAACTCCTTTACATAAAGGAGTTTTATTTTTTTATACAGATTATATCTTATTTATATCTTAAAATTATATTTTCTCTTTCCGACAAACTGTGTAATATATATTAAGAAAGGACAGATACATTCATAATGCTAGAAGGATTAGGAACATTTTTTATCTCCATAGGAATCGCAAAATTAATTTATGCGTTGTACTTAAGACACAAACAAAAGTAAGTCTAGCTATAGACTTTTTTATTTTCACCAAAAGAAAAAGCACATCATCTATGATGCACTTTCTTCAATCTTACGCTTTTCAAGATACTTGATTTTTTCATCATGGACCCATTCCATAATGACACGATAATTAGTCATTAAGAAATCTCTCCATTCCGGTTGAACAATAACTCTTCTTTTAAGGCCCCTGTCATTTTCTATGATATATGGAAGTCTATATTTTTCATTATAATCTTTAATTGTTTCAATAATATCCTTAGGCCGATTCCAAATTGGATCATTACCACCTACATCCACCAAAAAGCTCGATAATAAACGATATGGTGTCTGCATAATCAAAAGCTTCTTATATTCTTTTAAATCTTCATCATGTTGTTTCACACAAATAATAATTTCTTGTTTCGAGCAATTTTCAGGCAAATACTTTTGGATGCTTAAGATCGCATTTTCCAATGCGTTTGTACGCTTTTGATGAATCAACGGACCCAAGTGATACCCTTTTTCTACCACATCCTCATAGGCTAAAGAAATCATTTCATCTAAGATTTTATCAAATTCAATTGTATCCTTATAAATCATTACATTTAATATGGCCTCTAACCAATAAAAGGAATAAGAAGAACTCGTAAACTCTAAAATCTTCTCAAAATAATCCAATCGTAGTTCAAAACTATATAAATCTAAGAATTGTAATCGCTCGATGTCTAACATACCCTTATTTTATCAGTTCTGTGTACTTTTTAGAAGATGCTTTACACTTTTCTACAGGATATTTCTTCTTATTTTGTTCTAATTTCATCAACAAAATCTCTTCCATATCCACACCTAGTTTGTTGGCCATTAAAATACAATAATTCATCACATCGGCCAGTTCTTCACAAACATGTTGCTTATCATACTCATTATTCCATTGAAAGCATTCCAACAACTCTCCTGCCTCAATACTAATGGATTTAGCTAAATTTTCTGGATTATGAAATTGATCCCAATCTCTTTCTTCATTAAACTTTAAGATTTCTTCAATTGCCCTTTTCATCTTGTCCCTCCATCATTCGATACTTCTTTGGCGATATGCCATACACCTTTTTAAACACCTGAATAAAATGTGTCACATTATTAAAACCAACAATCTCTGATATTTCCGTTACATTCAGCGTAGCATCTTTTAAAAGAGTTGTTGCCTTCTGTAACCGATACTGAATTAAATACTCATATGGCGTTACATTTAACATCTTATTGAAGCAACGATTACATTGTGCAATACTCATAGCTCCTGCATCCGCAATATCTTTTAAAGATAATGTATCGGCATAATGCGTATGAATATATACAAGCATCACTTGTACTCGTTCTTGTCTTTCGACATCTTTTTTGTTCGGTATAAAATCAATTGTAGATAAGCTCTTCACCAATTGTCTCCAAATCTTTGTGATCAAAATAGAAATATCATATTCAAACATAGATGATCCATTTAAGTATATATTATAAATATCATACAAATATTCGAGTATTTGATTCTTTCCTTTGATTTCAAAACACCTTAAATAGTCCATACGCGTATAAGGCCATACATACTTATATTTCATTCGACTCTCTTTAAAGAAAAAAAGTAATTCTTCAGGAAAAGTAAGTGTTACATATTCTCCATCCTCACTCATATCACTCGACATATGCAGTGCGCCTTTATTAATGAACAATGACTCTTTTTCTTTAAGTTTGTACTCAATCCCATTCACCTGATAATTGACATAACCCTGGGTACAAAGTACAAACTGCAAATCTTCATGCCAATGCAAAGACTTAAAGCCACTACCAATCGGTAAATCACTATATTTTCTAACAACACAGATATTTACTGGGAACAATTCATCCGTATATCCGTTTAAAATGTGCAATTTATTTTCCATAAACTAAATATAAACCAAAAATGATAATATATCTATATTTTTTGACTATTTATCATAAGACAAAACACTATACTGTAATTATAATTATAAATGTATTCAGAAAATTTTTATCTGATACTCATGTTCGATATCCCATAATAAAAGATATCATCTTTCCAGTAACAAGTATTCTATTTAAAACGATTGAAAGGCATAAACTTCACAAGACAACAATACAATTGTTTTAAATTATGAATGCAATCTCTATTAGGCAGCACAATGTGCTGTTTTTTTATTTTCGAAAAGAAAAAGGAACATCACTGTTCCAATACTTCTATATCAACTATATCATCAATTTGAATTTGTGCATTTTCTTTAAAAATTAAAGTTTTATTCAATTCATCCAACCTTTTAAAAGTATATGTAGCTGTATGATATTTTCCACCAGACTTTTTCTGATCCTTTTCAAAATAAGTGATTCTACATTTCAATTTCAAATTCATCAATTCAATGATTTTCTCATTGATTCTAAGCTTTTCTTCATTCGATAAAATGCGTTTTGTCTGAGTTGTTCTTTGTTGCTCCAATATCGCCTCTTTATGACCCGTTAAAGCCGCAAAAGGTGCAAATTGAGCAGCACGATCTAACATCGACATCTTTGGATATTTACTTTTAGGACGATCCATTGTATACCATCTTTCATCCATTATGCCTTATGCCCTCCAATCTGCGCATTTCGCTCTTTTGCCTTGGCACCCTTCTCAAAATCCGTTCCCTTTAAAATTGAATTTTTGCCATACTTATTCTTTATTTTTAAAGTCACCTTTTGAAGATCATTTTCCTTCTTTAAATCCTCTTCGTCCACATTAGAAAATAAATCGATCTGCTCAAAACCACGATTCTTTTCATCTATCACTTCAATAGCTGCCACATTGATTCTTCGCACCAATAAACTAGAATCCACATACCGATCATATACATCCAATATATTTTGAATTAGAATTGAATTCGCATTTGTCTTTTGAGGTAAATGAACAATTTTATGTAAGCTTTTCGGCAAGATTCGCCCATAAAAATCAATTATCGTTTCGCCCGTATAATCCTCATTTACTTCATAACCAATGGTAAGAACCACTTTATTTGTCACCAAATGCTTATCCACCAAACTTAAAGCTAAAGATTCCACCATTTCCTTGACTAAAATCTTAGCCTTTTCTTTTTCATACCCACAAGATAAGACTTGTCCCGAACCAATACTATTCTTTTCTGGCTTATATGCCTTGATATCTTCAATCGTACAAGGCTCATACCCCCACGCATGATCAATCAACAGTTCGGCATTTACACCAAATGTCTTAAATAAAACATCCTCATGTTCTAAGCTAAAAGCACAAAGCTTGCCCATTGTATCAATACCTAGTTTATGCAATCTTTTCTCATACCCTTTTCCAACACGCCAAAAATCTGTCAAAGGCTTATGATTCCACAACAATTTACGATACCTATATTCATTTAAAGCCGCAACACGAACCCCATTTTCATCTGGATCTTTATGTTTGGCCACAATATCCATGGCCACCTTGGCAAGATATAAATTCGTACCAATACCTGCCGTAGCCGTGATGCCAGTTGTTTCATAAATATCTAAAATCATTTTCATTGCGAACTCTTTGGGTGTTAAATGATACGTATTTAAATATGGCGTCGCATCAATAAACACTTCATCAATAGAATATACATGAATATCCTGACTTGAAACATACTTCAAATATATATTATAGATTTGTGTACTGATATCCAAATAGTATTTCATTCTTGGAGGCGCAATTAAAAAATCGACTTCAAATCTAGGATTCTGCATTAAGACTTCATCATCTGCTGACTTACCATCAAAACGCAAAAACCCCTTTTTCCTTTTGGCATTCACATCTCTTACCTTTTGATTCACCTCAAACAAACGACACCGTCCACCAATTCCATACTGTTTCAAAGAAGGCGATACCGCTAAACAAATTGTTTTTTCTGTTCTAGAAGTATCTGCCACTACAAGATTGGTTTTTAAAGGATCCAATCCTCTAGATACACATTCGCAAGAAGCATAGAATGACTTTAAATCGATAGCCAAATAAATCTTTGAGTTCATGAACGCGTAATCTTTTTAAGAAGACCATTTAATTCATCCAAACCAGATGTTACTTCATTCAATTGACCTCTTAACGTAGGAATCATCTGTTTCAATTCTTCTTTTGCGGCTTTTTTCGCTTTTTTCTTTTGATATTTCTTTACCATATTTATTATATTCATCTTTAAAACTCCAATCGCATCTGATACCACACAACACCACCATGAACACTTGAGGATACACCCTCATTTTTAAATCCAAATTTACTATAGTAAGGCACCAATCTATCTTTACAAGTTAACACTAACCCTTTTCGGTTTTCTTGTCTAGCCAAATCAATCATCGCATTCATAATTTTCGCGGCATAACCCTTTCTTTGATAATCTGGCAATGTATTTAATCCAAATATCATTTGCCAGTCCCCATCTTCATCATGCATCGAAGCATCACTATACATTTCATCCGTTAAATTTCTTTGATTTGTACAAAAACCATCGATAAAACTAATCAATTGATTTTTTTCGAACAATAAAAGAAAATGATTCGCATATACATTCAATCGTTCCTGAATCTCTTTTGAAGTTGCTGCTTCATTGGGTGGAAAACAAGTTGCTTCTACCTTAGATAATATTTCAGCATCTTCAATTGTTCCTTTTCGAATCATGAAATCACCTCGCAGGTATTATACCAAAAAAGAAGTGATTACTCACTTCTTAATGCCTCTACAGGATCTTTTTTACTCGCAATCTTGGATGGAATCAATCCTGCAAGAATGGTTAATACTAAATCAATGAAAATCAAGAATACAGCGCCATTGACTGGTAACTTGGCAATATGCGCAACGCCTGTCATATTCTCAACCACAAGACTAATTGGAACATTTAATACAAGTGTAATTAATATACCTAATACACCACTAATCAATCCAATAATGAATGTTTCTGCATTAAATACACGCGTAATATCTTTCTTACTAGCACCAATGGAGCGTAAGATACCAATCTCTTTTGTACGCTCCAATACTGAAATATACGTAATGATACCAATCATAATACTAGATACAATGAGTGATACCTGTCTCTTATACACATCTCCGAGCCCACGAGACTCGACGTCATCTC
>ENA-OWZU01000142-OWZU01000142.1-human-gut-metagenome-genome-assembly--contig:-NODE-142-length-27435-cov-17.157159_pt1 | contig 27435 bp, 22 predicted proteins | sample MGYA00249263_ERZ652121 | MGnify/ENA primary metagenome ERZ652121 (study PRJEB26925, sample SAMN05827113) | human gut metagenome | biome: ENVO:2100002; feature: ENVO:00000062; material: ENVO:00002003... | reverse complement strand
TAACGGTTTCTTTTTTATTCGTCTAATCTTCTACCTCAATAAATTTTACACTTAGCACTTTTCTACGAATTAAAAATTTCCTTCAAAGGGCTTAGCTAATTTCCCAATCACCGTTTGTTCTGGACAAATATAGTGATGATAAACAAAGAGCCCTTGATCTGTCAACGAACAAGAATTATACCCATTGCGATTTGTGAAAATGGATCTATCTGGGTATTCATCTACTCCAAATGACATTGCTTCAGCCATATATTGCATTTTGCCAGCATATGGCATAGTCGTGCCTTGATGAATATGCCCAACAAAAATTCCTATCACATCACTTTGACGTATCACATCTTCAAAACCAATTGGGACTTCTGTTGCTATGCCTGGTTCTTCCCAAGCAAGTGGATGATGTTGTAATAAAATGGTTCCTTTTGGAGCAGATTTCTTTAACCATTCAGTCAGTATATTCATTTGAGCAATAGAAATTTTTCCTTCGTGATGTTCTTCTTGAGCAGAATCCAAACTAATAATTCGTAAACCATCTTTCATTTGGTAAGACAGATAATCACCTTCTTCAGACCTATATACATCCATTCCTTCAAAGAATGAGTGTTGTCGGTCATGGTTTCCTCGACAAAAATAATATGGAATCTCCGGAACAATTTCTTGCCAAAGTTGTTTAAACAACTCATAGTCCTCTATTGATCCCTCGTGGACTAAGTCTCCAGTTATGATAGCAAATTCATACTCCTCCTCTTTTATTTGTTTCAAAAGATTGGCCAAATGAATCGTAGGATTATTATATTCATTAAACAACTCGTTCGTTAAGGAATTGGTAGTGTAATTCATTCGGATATGTGTATCAGATAGATGCAAAAATTTCATTCGTACTCTCTCCTTCTTCTAATGTGAATGGATAACCAATATTCATCTGGTTGCTCTTTGAAAAGAAATGACAATTCTTCTGGTCTACCAAAAGATGGGCAGTATCGCCAATTTTCCAATGACTCTCTTCACTTAATGCAATGATTGTTGACTCTCCTAAATCAATAGTCAGAGCATAATTCTGACCGAGTAACTCTCGATAAACAACTTTACCTTGCAGGTCTCCTCCATGATTTACAAGTGTAAAGTGTTCCGGTCGAATGCCGAAAAGCAGATGGAATTCGCCTTTTTCAAGCAAGAACTTTCGCCATTCTTCTTTTAGAGTAAAAAATTGATTACCCACTATCAATTCGTTCGATCGAAGCTGTGCTTCTAAAATATTCATCCCTGGGGCACCAATAAATGTAGCTGAAAAAACATTCGTTGGTCGTAAATATACATTACGGGGTGTGTCGACCATCTGAATCATTCCTTCATTCAACAAAACGATACGATGAGCCATTGTCATCGCTTCAATTTGGTCATGTGTGACATATACAAATGTTTGTTGATACATTTCATGTATTTTTACTAGTTCCATCCGGGCATCTAAACGCAATCGGACATCCAAATTAGATAATGGCTCATCCAAAAGGAAATACTCTGAACGTTTGACTATTGCTCTTGCAAGTGCAACACGTTGACGCTGCCCTCCTGATAATTCTTTTGGTAGACGTGTTTGGTAAGGTTTCAAATCTAACATATCTAATGCCTCGTTAAGCCTTGTTTCAATTTCCCTTTTATCCAAGCGATTTGAACGTAAAGCAAATGTAATATTTTCATTTACTGACATGTGGGGATATAAAGCATAGTTTTGAAAAACCATTGCCATATCTCGTTCACCACAAGATACTTGATTTGCAAGTTTCCCATCTAAAAATAATTCACCATCTGTGATTTTTTCAAGTCCAGCTATCATTCGCAGTAAAGTGGACTTACCAGAACCAGAGGGACCCAGCAAAACAATTCGTTCACCTGCTTTAATCGTTAGATCTATCCCTGCTAGAATAATTGAATCATCATATTTTTTAACTATATTTGATAATTGAATAACTTTTCCCATAAATCTCTCCTATTTTATCCCTGCAGAAACAAAGGTTCCAATAATGTATTTTTGAAAAATAATATAAAGTATCAGCGGCACCATCATTGTAATCAAACTGATAGCCATCGCCACTGTAAAATTTGTACCACCCTCTGAACTAATGTACGTTTGCATTGCTAACGGTAAAGTATAGCGGTCAATTGATTTTAAAATTAAAACAGGCCAAACAAATTCATTCCACGAAGTAATAAAAAACCATATTCCAGTTGACGTAATTGCATGACGTGTTAGTGGAAAAATAATTGATTGCATAATATCGCGCTGCGAAACTCCATCCAATTCAGCTACTTCGAGTAAAGATTTGGGAATTCCCCTCATTGTTTGAGTCAATAAAAAAATTCCCATTGCATCTGCAAACTGGGGTAAAATAACACCCCAAGAAGTATCAATCAACTGCAACTTGCTCATCAACAAATAGTTTGGAATCATTGATACTGTGAATGGGATGAACATTGTTGCAATAATTAATAAAAACCAGATCCGTTTAAATTTGATTTGATAATAGGTAAAAGCATATGCTGCAAAAAATGATAGAACCAATTTCACAACAGTAATCACCGTAGCAATGAAAAAAGTGTTCCAAGTAATTTGTAACAGTGGCAAATTTTCAAAGAGATAACTAAAATTATGAAACGTAAAAGGCGTGGGAATCAAACTCAAAATTGTATGATACGCTTCTTTCAACGGTTTGAACGAATTTGCTAAAATAAATAGCAAAGGATAAAAAATACCTAACAAAATTAGGATAAAGAGAAAATGTACCCATAGAGTTTTTTTAATTTTCATAATAAACTCCCTTTTCAATGAATTTAAAAGTACATACTAAAATAACTAGGAAAATCAGTAAAGTAATCACAGAAATCGCTGAAGCCTCTCCTACTTTATACATTTCAAAAGCCTTTTGATAGGTGTAATAAATAAGATTCGAACTACCATTATTAGGTCCACCTTTTGTAATGATTTTGATCGGTGTAAAGACATATTGAAGCCCTTGAACAATAGTCATAATGAACAAATAAATACCTGTCGAACTACTTAATGGTAAAATCAACTGTAAAAATATCCGCCAAATCGGAATCCGATCCAGCTTAGCTGCTTCAATCATTTCACGGTCAATTCCAGCGATTGCTGCGTAAATGACTATAAAATTGTAACCGAAAACTTTCCAAGTTGTAATTAGTGCAATGATACTAATGACCCAACCATTTAAATTAGTCCACATCGGCATAGTAATTCCGACTAACTTTAAAACAATCGCAACCGGACCAGACACAGGATTCAGAATCCAAGTAAAAACCATTGAAGCAACCACTAAAGAAATCACAGCTGGTACAAAGAAAATAGGCTTATAAAACTCTTTTCCTTTTTGAATCACAATATCCATTAAAAAAGATACGATATAGGGAAAAAGACAACTAAAAAGAACAAATAAAATAGTATAAAGCAACGTGTTAAGTAAAACCTTCTGGAATACTGGCTCACTTAAAATTTTCTGATAATTCGCCAAGCCCACAAACTGTTTGTTTGGTGAAACCATATTCCATTTGAAAAAGCTTAAGTAGATTGTGTAAATCAGCGGATAAATAACAAAAATAATCAATACTAATGCTGCAGGCAACAAGTAAAAATATCCGCGCCAAGATGCATCTTTTCTCATCCAAAAACTCCCTTATAACAAATAAATAATGCACGCAAAAACCGCAATTTTTGCGTGCTATTCTCCCATTATTTCAACAAGTCATTGATTTCACTTTGCGTATCTTTCATTGTCTTAGTGACATCACTGCCTGACAAGATTTTATCACGCATATCTAACAGTTTTTGTTCTGCTTCTAAACCTGCATCACCGGGGAAAGAACTCCAACTAACCATGCCATCCATTTGTTCAATAGCAGGCTGCATCATTGTATTTTCTTCTAGAAATTTTTTCAAACCTTTTTCAGATGTCGCTACATCTTTACGGGGCGGAACATAACCAGTCCCTTTTGTCCATTCAGCCATTGATTCAACACTGTAAAGATACTTTAAAAAATCCCAAGTTGCAGTCTTCTTATCCTTATCTTTCGATGTTACTGCTAACATTGCTCCACCTGCAGGCAATTTCGCTTCTTTTCCCTTCCAAGAAGGTGATTTTACAGCATTCACTTCGAATTTTGCATTTGATTGTACATTATTGCGTTGAGCAATGGTTGTATAGAGCATCCCTACTTTTCCGTCGATAAAGCTTTGCACTCCTTGGTCCCAACTAATATGCAAGGCGGATTGATCTTTCACTATCATATCTTGATAAAGTTGGTATGCTTGAATACCCTCAGAGGAAGCAAATGTTGCTTTTCCTTTAGTAATGACAGTTGCTCCATTACTTTCAAGCAGGGCTTGTTGTGCCCAACTATCTGCAGGTTCTTGCATGTAAAAACCATATTTTCCTGTTTTGTCTTTAATGGTTTTTGCATAAGTTTCTAGTTCTTCCCATGTCTGAGGCCCCTTTTCATTAAGACCAGCTTCTTTTAATACATCTTCATTCAGATAAAGTACAGGATTACTCAATGAATAAGGGATTCCAATATACTTGCCATCTAATTTTGCCAAATCCATTATATTGCTTAAAAAATACTTATCAAAATAGTCCGATTGCTTAGGTTCAACTTCCTTAACCAACTCGGTGGGATCAGTGTATTGAAAATTTTCTGCAAAATAATCCTTAAATGCCCAACCAACTTGTACGACATCTGGAACCGTATTTGATGCTACAGCAGCCTGTAAATTTTGCATTAATCCCTTGTACATGTCAGGATTAAATTTCGCTACAACTTTTACTTTACTTTGGGACTTGTTATAGTCATCAACCAATTGAGTAACCGTTTTTCCTCCCTGAGTATCAGCATTAACATGCCAGTATTCAATGGTTACTGGCTTTGAATCATCCGCAGCCTTCGCTTCTGAGGAATTATTTGTATTTCCACAACCTGCAGTTCCCAGTACACCCAATGTTGCAAAAAAAGAAAGCCAAACTTTTTTCTTCATTTTTATCCTCCGTAACAATTATATTGGGATCCTTCGTTTCCCGCTATTTAGTTTAGGCTACCAATATTAGTTATCTATATTGATTGGGAAAATCTTTTGTAAAGTTTGATTATTCTCGATTTTTTTCTATACATTTTGTAAAATTTACGTAAAAAAAATAGCCTATATGGCTATTTTCTCTACAAAGCTACTGAAATGCATCGAATAGTAGGATTACCTACCCTCATCTATCATGGACAAATCCAATCGCAAAACACGGTCTACTTTTTCAACATCAAACTCATTGCGAAAACGTTGCGTAGCAGATTCAAATAAAACATACAAGGACGAACCAGAAGCGTAGATTTGCTCCATATATGGAGGCGCCTCAATTTCTTTTATAACATCCTTTTTTAAAAAATAATCGTCTTTGGTGTCCTTATAAATGAGAATTTTTGAATGCTGTTTGCCAAAGGATTGGGAAAACAAAATGGTATCTTTGTAAAAGGTCACCCCTTGTATTTTCTGAGGGATGGGGATTGGTTCCGGTGTATCATCCAATAAGCGAATTTTCTGAATAGAAGTTGCATTGATTTTCCCTTTTTGGTCAATCTCATACTTGTATAACCTTCCCTCATGTCGCTGTGAAAAATCTCCAACAAACAGGGCATCCTCCTTGTATCCAATAAACGAAGCCCTTGATAATTCTGGCAATTCAATGGTTTGTGTATAGGCAATTGGCTTCTTCTCCTCATGCAATTGATACCGCTCCAAAGTAGATAGAGCAATCGCCGATACTCGAGCGTGTTTCCCGCCGTGCACATCATTGGCTATCCAAATATTTTGATTTACACTATCATAAACAATGCCGCCAACATGTGGATTGCCATCAAGGACAACAGTTTTGATATAGCGATGTGTATGTTTATCTAAGACAAAAATGACTGAATGATATTGTGGATCATAGCTGTAACAGCTGATGAGAAGGTAATCTTCAGTCATGGTCACTCCTTGTGGGTCCATCGAAGTACTGACAGCCAGTTTCCCTTGTTGGTTCATCGCTAGCGTCTCCGCTTCAACCAATCCTGGAACAATGTAACTACCTTTTTCTTTGGTTGTTGTAGAAAAAGCGAGTGAATAGAACTCTGGCAATCTTTTCAATACTTCTTTTTGCTCCTTTAATGAATACAAGGTAGGTGTGGTATTGGTCTTTTGTTGGGTTTCCGTAGGTGTCTTGGTCGTACAACCCGTTACAATAAGAACGAAAATCAAACCCAGACAACCAATCATCCATTTTCGTTTCATATACACTCCTTCTGCCTTACAACCTACCCACACTATTTCTCCAATGAATCAAATTTTTCTTTCATTGTGGGATTATTTTTCACAAGTTTTTTGACTGTCAAATCGTCTGCTTTATTATTGGCTAAGCGAAGATTATTTTCCGATGACAACAGTGCGTCTTTCGTTTTTTGTAAATGCGTAATGGTCTTGTCGATTTCATCGATAGCCGTTTGAAATTTGCGACTAGCAAGCTCGTAATTTTTTGCAAAACCAGTCTTAAACGCCGTAAGTTCTTCTTCAAAATTGGTGATATCAATATTTTGCTCACGCATTAATGCAACTTCTTGCTTGTATTGTAATGAATTCATCGCTGCATTTCGTAGCAAGGTAATAATTGGAATAAAGAATTGGGGGCGGATGACATACATTTTTTCATACTCATACGAAACATCCACAATCCCAGTGTTGTACAATTCATTGTCTGCTTCCAGCATCGTGACAAGAATGGCATATTCACACTGCTTTTCGTTACGATCTTTATCCAACTCTTTGAAAAAGTGTTCATTCTTTTTCTTCGTAGCTGTTTCATCGCCTTCATTTTTCATCTCAAACATGATGGAAATAATCTCTGTGCCTCGTTCATCAAATTCGCGATAAATATAATCGCCCTTGCTCCCCGTGCGTGCATCATTATCTTTTCCAAACTGCGCACGTGGAAAAGCTGTCGTACGTAGCCGATTAAACTCTATTTCGCAGTGTTGTTCCAGACTTTCTCCCACCATTTTGGTCGATTGTTTTGCTTTAAAATCCTTGTAAAAAGCAATAGTCTCTTCTTTTTGTTTTAATTCCATTTCATATTTTTGGTGAATCGCAGTCTTTTCTAGTTCTGTTTCTTTTTCTTGTAATTGGAGTTTGGTTTGCAAAGCTGCAATTTCCTGTTCTTTGTGCGCATTGGCTTCTAGTAATTGCACATTGCTCGCATTTTCCAGTTCTTTGATTTTTGAATGCAGCGTAGCAATTTCTCGCTCTTTTAGCGAGAGCTCTTCCACCTTGGACTTTTCAACCTCACTCTTCAGCAACTCTTTTTCACTTGCAAAGGCCGTGATTGTGTGTTTTAATTCTAGAATTTCTTGTTCTTTTTGTGAAAGCTTTTTGTCCAATGCGCTGGCTGCCTTTTCTTCAGCCAATGCCAATTCACTTCGATGTTGTTGAGAAATTTGTTCGAGTTTTTCATGAATCTCTTCGGTAAATTCTTTTGTCCGTACTTGATTTAAAATTTCCGCATAACTTGCTTCATCGATGGTAAATTCTTTGCCACAATTGGGACATTTCAGTTGATGCATGCACAATTCCTCCTTGTGTTTTGGTGTGGGTGGATCATTTTTTCAATCATACGTCTAGTTTTAAAGTACCAGAAAGAAAATAAAAAATCCTGTCTTCTTCAATATTAATAACTTTTCCGATAAATACCTTTTCCAACAAATTCTATAATACCCAAATCTCTCAAATTTTGTAATACTTGACGCATTTTTCCTCGATATGTTGATTTTTTGGATGTAAAATTTGCATTTGCGACTTATATTGATATACATCTGCCAAAGTAAATTCATCATCTTGAATTTCTATCAATTCAAAAATTTCTTGTTTCCACCCACTTAATTGGGTTCTTATGGCCTCTTCTTTCATTAATAAATTTGTAGGCGAATCTTCAGACACTACTGTTGTCAAATACATTGGCTTTAGTGTTTGTTGAAATTTCATTAGCTCTGATAACCACTCTTGTTTTATTTCATTGGTTAATGGGTCATGGTAAATGGCCTCAATGTCATTTACAAGTTTGGCAATCAACTGTTGATCACATTAAACAGCACACCACATTCCAAGTTGCTGTGAAGTCCACCATTTGTCAAATTAGCTGAAGTAACAATGCCATACTTTCTATCAAAAAGATAAATTTTTGCATGTAACGTCGCATACCCAAAAAGTCGGCCATTTTCTCCTAACCAAGTAGATAATGCCTCAGTGTCCAAAGACTGAGACAGAATATTTCTTAAAGATGGATTGGTCACTAAAGAAAGTTTAGTAGCTGCTTTTTTGTATGAAAGTAGTGATTTAATGGCATCCGTCTTTACATAAGGTGAAACACACTCTATTGACTGAGTGGCGGAACTAGTTAAATCCATCAACTTTTCATAATGATTTCTTTTTAACAACTCCAACATATCGAATCTTCTCCTAGTCAAATTTAATCGGATAACCGAGCATCTTGATCAAGCAGTCTTCCTATTATCTTCTACCTCTTCCGAAAAGGCAAAATCTCTTCCTTAACGACCTCGTTCAAATTTTGAATCATTGAACGTCCGTACTTTAATTTCGTAACCGGATTATCATTTGCTTCACGGTAGGCTTGATAATTGCCAGTTTTTTTCAATTCATTTTCACCCGGTTGCTTCTCATTTTTCTCATTAAAATTGGAAACCACATAAGCAACTTCCTCTTCATCAACATGCCAAAAATCCGCAAACCCCTTGATAACGGTTGTCTCCTGTTTTTGAATAACATCTTCTAGAACATTTGACACATTTTGATCGCGATATGCTTCAGGATTCTCTAAAATATTCGCCCAAATTTCTTGCAATACTTCAGCTAATTTAGGATTATTTTTCCGCAAAGTTTCAATGTATTTGTTGATTTCAGCCGTTGCTTTCTGATCTTCTTTTTGTAACAATTCATACTCATCATCGCCAGAAGGTACAAAAGCCTGAATTAACATCAAGATATATTCGTAGTTAATTTCTTCTGTATTTACCGACTCTAGTTCATAAGCAATATCTACCTCAACCTCATCAGGATCTGGGTCGATATCTATTCTGATTATTTCAATTGCATTTTCATATTTTCCACGATACGCCTCATATTCTTTAGGGTTAAAAGGAAATTCATTTCCCATCATGTCCATATCAAATTCAGAATATACTTGAACTGCTGCGTAAGCTTTGTCAAATTGTTGAAATGCTTTAATGAATTTCTTTAATTCTCCTTGATTCATTCCTTCCAGATTCAATTCTTTGGGGTTTGAAACAAGCTCTTTTAATTCCATAATTGTCTCCGAAAAAGAAGTGGCAGATTCCTGCCAACTTGGCGCCAACACTTCATTTTGTCCCCCATTGGAATAAAGAATAAGTGCCTCTTTCACCTTTTCCTCAAATGTTTTAGGCGCTTGAAAAGTAACAATTTGACCATACTTTTTATACTTGTCAAATAAACGATTGGTCCGCGAAAAAGCCTGAATTAAGTCGTGTGGTTTCATTGGTTGTCGATCAATAAATAACGTTGATAAACATGGTGCATCAAACCCTGTCAATAAGCGGTCTACAACAATAACTAAATCCAATTGTTCGGAACGCACCAAATATTTTTCTTTTTTACGAGCTAGTCGATCATTTACATTGCGATTGTATGCACGCATTGTCTCAATTGTAAAATTTGTTCCAAACTCTTGATTATAAAGTGCTATCGCCTTTTTCATTTCATCTTGATTCGCTATTGAAGCTTCCTCATTTTCAGAAATCGAATATGTAATAGCCACTTTAGGAAAGTCCGGCAACACACGCTTTACTTCTTTATCTATGACAATGCTACTTTCACCATTTTTAACAGATTGAAACAAGGCAAAATACTTTTGGGCTTGTGCAATCGAACTAGTCGTTAAAATGGCATCATACGTTTGTCCAACACCTTTCATAAAGCCCAATTTATTCCTAGATTTATTTACAATTGAACGAACAACCTCTAGCATGTGTTCTTCTTTTAAATAAATATTTTTAGGCAAACGCGCCTCTTTATCAGGAATCGACCAATCTGCAATAGCAAGTTCATTTTTAGATTCTAATTGGGCAACAATACAATCCAAATCATCTTGCGCAAAGGTGGACTTATACTCCACCTGAAATCCCAAAACAGCCCTATCATGGATGGCTTCTTTCACTGTGTATTCATGAAGGCAATCCCCATATTGTTGTGCAGTAGTTCGTGGTAAATCACCAACAACTGTTTTGGCATTTTCTTTAAAAATAGGTGTTCCTGTAAAGCCATACCACAAGGAATAGATGAAGAATTCTTCAATTTCTCTTTTTTTCGCTGGACTAACTGCACGGTGGCATTCATCGACAACAAACGCTACTTTTAAGTTCACCAGCTTTTCATATTGTTTGGACTTTTCTTGCTGAACAAAACGCTTCATGACGAAATTTAATTTTTGAATAGTGGTCACAACAACTGTACGATCATCGGACAATAACTTTTTGATTAAATCGTTCACGTTATCCGTTTCATCAATTTCGATTACATCATTTTCTGCATAAGAAGTAAATGAATTCGTTGTTTGTTGATCCAAATCGACACGATCCACGATAAAAATCGTTTTTTGCAATGAAGGAATTTGCAAAAGATTTCGCGCCACTTTATAGGAAGTTAATGTTTTCCCCGAACCTGTTGTATGCCAAACAAAACCAGATTTTTGCCGTTTGGATGCTTCTTTCACCTGCTCAATTGCATGAATTTGATATGGACGTAATAAAATTAATGCACGTTTTTCGTTGTCCAATACGGTGTACTGTGTAACCATTTTATGCGCCATTGGAATGGACAGTACTTCCCTCGCAAATTCCAAGTAATCCGTCACAGGTTGATTTTCTTGATCGACCCATTTGGTTAAGAATTGCTCATTTAATTTCGTATCCTGTGCAGCAGCAATGTAACGTGAATCTGAACCATTTGATACAACAAACATCTGTACAGTTGAGTAGATACCAGTAAATTTCCCTTCTCGAACGTATTTTTTGATTTGTCGAAACGCATCCATATACGAATGTGATCGATTTTTTAATTCTATATGAATCATTGGCAAACCATTAATTAACAAAGTAACGTCAAAGCGGCGATTGGCATCCTCCATGACTCGTTTTGAAGACACGAACTGATTGATGACCTCATAAGAAGAAATTCCTCCCGCCACATCTTGTCGGTTAATAACCCGCAACCGAATAGTACCTAGCGTTGCATCCTGTCTTTGAACTTGCACCTTAGCAATACCATTTTCACCAACTAGCCAATTTGAAGCTTCATAAAAACTACCAAATGATAGTTGATTTTTAATTTGACGAAACTCTTGTTCCGATAATGGGACTTCTCCAAGAACATCTTGATTGTTGCGTTCAAGTTTTAATTTAAAATTTTCCCACAGCTCTTCTTCTGTATGTAAATCATTTCGATAAACCCATTGCGAAGGTCCAGAAATTAGTTGCTGAATCAGTGTATCTTCCATTATTTGCTCGGCTGTCATTTGTGCCATTATTTCACCCACTTTTGTTATTTTATTTTTCAAAAAAATAGTTCTTATTATTGAAATCTTTTCATAAATATACATGATAAATCGGTTTCTCATCAAAAATTATAGCATAACTATCCGTTCATTTACGTATCATTGTGAAACAAATGATGATTGATTCATTAAAATTTATTGGGAAGAGCGTAAGCTTGGTGATATTTCCGATAAGGTCAAAGAAAAAAATAAAACCGGTGAGTTTACAGAAACTTTGACCAACTCAGCAGAATATGGAATTATTAATCAACGTGATTTTTTTGATAAAGATATTTCTAACGCTAAGAACCTTGATGGCTATTATGTAGTTAAAAACGATGATTTTGTCTACAATCCTCGTATTTCAAATTTTGCTCCAGTTGGACCAATTAAACGTAATAAATTAGGTAGAACTGGCGTAATGTCACCACTATATTATGTTTTCCGTACACATGACATCGACAAAGATTACTTTGAAAAGTATTTTGATACTGTCTACTGGCATCGATTCATGGAACTCAACGGTGACTCAGGAGCCCGTGCCGATCGTTTTGCAATTAAAGACTCAGTCTTGGTTGAAATGCCAATTCCATATCCAACTATGGATGAACAACAACAAATTGGCTCATTCTTTAAACAGATAGACACCACTATCGCTCTTCATCAGCGAGAACTATTTTAACCTATTAAAATAACAAAAACCCACCTGTCAGAGACCAGATAGGTAGCGCATAATTTTATCATTGTCTTGATTTTCAAGTTCCTGAATAATGTGAAGATAGATTTGTTGAGTTGTGGTCATATTTGCGTGGCCCAGTCTACGTGCAACACTAGCAATTGACACACCAGCAAATAAAAGTAACGAAGCATGAGTATGTCGCAATCCGTGTACAGTAATGATTGGTATACCAGTCTTTTTACAACACCTCCTCAACAAATTATTGACCGTTGAATTAAATACTCTTTCCTTAACAAAGATTGGTTCATTGTCAGGTAGATCTTTAATTAACTGCGCAAACTGCATCCCCGTCTTCCAATCGATTGATACATGTCTTTTTGAAGAAGCATTTTTTGTACCCATGAATCCTCCCTCATTTGTTTTATAATTCCATGTTTTCGTGACTGAAATTGTTTGATTAAAGAAATTAAAATCCTCTGGCGTAAGTGCTAACGCTTCTGAAAAGCGTAATCCTGTTTTTGCTATCAAAAGAATCAACCAATCAAAGCTAACTTGCTCGGTTAATTCCAGTGAGTCTAATAATTTTTGCAAATCGAATTGATTCAAGTACTTATCCTTTTTGGGACGTGGTGTTTTGCCTTTAATAACTACTTTTCTTGTCGGATCTGAAATGATGATTCGTTCATCCAGCGCATCTCTTAATGCCCCTTTTAATTGATGGTGAAAGTCTAACGTTGTCTGTTTTTCATGTGTTATTGCGTATTGATTTAACAAGCTTTGATATGATTTTCGATCTAGATCTTGTAAGAACAAATCGGGGACCAATTCCCGAACCCATTTCAAACTCATTTTATACTTAGCCAACGTAACATCTCTCACCGCTCCTACCTTGTATAACTCAATCCACTCCGCATAATACTCATAAAATTTCACCTGATTTTCCATATAAAACCCTCCACATAATTTTTGACCGAAGTCCATTCATTATGTAGAGGATAGTATGAAATAATTCAATCTATTTTTCTTTTATACGAACATTTTTTGCAACATACTTTTTTTCATTGATTTTAATTCATCAATTTTACGCTGATGAAGAGCGATAGTATCGTCGAGTTGTTTGAAGAAAGTGCCGATTTTTTCCTGTTCTTCAAAACTTGGTACCATCATTTTGAAGTTAGAGTATTCCTCAGCATTAACTCCGGGTTGTCCTGAACGTTGTGAAGTAATCGTGATAAACTCATTATATTTACTCGTTAATGTATTCTGAAATACAAATTTTGGACTGACTTCAGGTTTAATTCTTGCTCTAATCAGGAAACCAGCAAAATAAACTAAGCCGTCATTTTCTTTGTAATAATATGATTTGCCGACACTTGCACCTGTTCTTGCAAAAAGAATATCACCTCTTTGAAGTATATAATTATCAGCATTTGTAAAATCAACATCTGGCGAAGTTAATTTATTTTGAATGAATTCATGAGTACAATCATCAATGTCAGTAATGCGAATATATTTGTGATATCCATCAAATTCTTTAGCAGAAGCATTTAGCCCATACTCAAAACTTTTTGCTAGTTCCCCTAACTTACGCTCTTCCCAATCATCATTGAAACCAGCAAATCGTATTTCCGGAATTTTTTCACCATTTTTGGGAAACATTTTTTGTAAAAAGCCTTTTTTCTGTTCATTTAGTAGATTTAACTTACGCTGATGAAGAGCGATAGTCTCATCTATCTTTTTGAAGAATGCCCCTATTTTTTGTTGCTCATCGAATTCAGGAACTCTTAACTTCATATCCCTAATTAGACCAAGTGCGATAAATTTTTGAGTCCCCCCTGCATTTTCTTTTTGAATAAACCGATTAAAAGATGGCGACTTAAGATATTGCAGTAACCATTTATTCGTTATAGGATTAGAAGTTTTTTCTTTAATTAGTGCCACATTTTTAATAGCAAAGTCATCTCTATCAACAATTACTGGATTACCGATAGTTCCGATCATTCCGAATAAAATATCTCCAATACTAACCTTTGATCTCTTATTAATTTCATTAAAATCTTCATCCGTTAAGAATGATACATCTGTCATATCTAAACCAGAATGAGTTAAATTTTTAGAGGTTACCATAGGGTGTCCTTGGCTAACGTACTTTGGAGAAGCATGTGTTCCATCTCTTACATCAGAAAATTCCCCCAACTTACGCTCTTCCCACTCATCCTCGTATCCTTTAAATCTCACACTCGGTGTTCTGCTTGGATTCATTCAAGCCCACCTCCATGTAACAATTGTCGAAATTGCGCGAGTTCTTTTTCAATTTCTGGACTAGTTGAAACGAGTTCTCCAAAGAGCGTGGCTAATTCTTTTTCTGCTTGAGCTAATGAGTCGTTAGTAGCGGCTATTTCTTGTGCCAATTCTCCTAAGTGAATAGATTCCTCCTCTTCAAAGGTATCAACGTAACGAGGAATATTCAAATTAAAATCATTTTCTTTGATTTCATCAAATGTTGCTAGGTGGGCATATTTTTCGATAGATACCCTTTTTTTGTACGTATCAATAATAGCTTCAATATGATTTGGTTCTAATACGTTTTGATTTTTCCCTTTAGTAAAGCCATTTGACGCGTCAATAAATAAGACATCTTGGTTTGGTCGGTTTTTCTTTAAGATAATGACGGTCGTAGGAATAGATGTACTAAAAAAGATATTCGCCGGTAAGCCTATGACGGTATCAATCGCCCCATTTCTTAACAAAATTTCTCGAATTTTACCTTCTGCATTTCCTCTAAATAAGACCCCGTGTGGCAAAATAATCGCCATCACACCAGATTCTTTTAAATGGTAGTAGCCGTGTAGTAAAAAGGCAAAGTCTGCTTTAGATTTTGGGGCTAATACACCATACATTGAAAAGCGCGGATCATCTAAAAAGCCTTTTTCACCTGACCACTTGGCTGAATATGGGGGGTTCATGAGTACGGCATCGAAGTTGGTCGGCTCTTCAGTCGGCCAATCTCCATCTAGCGTGTCCCCATTTCGTAAATGCTGATTAGCACTATCGACACCATGTAAAATCATATTCATTCGCGCCAAATTAAATGTCGATGTATTCAATTCTTGACCGAAATAATTAATAAATCCTTTTTCATTTGAAAAGCGTCTGACATTCAGTAATAGCGATCCAGATCCCATTGTCGGATCGTAGACGGAGAAGCCTTTTTGGTCTTCCTTTCCATCAATAGCAATACGAGTCATTAACTCAGAGATAGGCTGTGGTGTATAGAATTCACCTGCTTTTTTGCCCGACTCTGATGCGAATTGACTGATTAAATACTCATAGGCATCGCCTAGTATATCCCCTTGATGTGCCAAATCTAAGTCGGCTAATTCTTTCATCACATTCGCGATGGTTTGATTTTGTTTTTGTGGAGTGGCTCCTAGTTTTTTCGAATACAAATCCACATCTTCAAATAAGTTCTCGAATAGCTCATTACTTTGTTCGATATTTCGAAAACCTTGCGCCAAATCCTCTAGCTGGAATTTTCCTCGGTAGACATCGTGAACTAACGCTGTAAATGTTAGTGATGGTTCAATTAAATAAGAAAACTCATCCTTTAACGCATAAAGCAAATCGTCTTTGACTTCTCCGTCGTCCATAGCCTTTGTGAAAATCACTTGTGCTTCTTCCAGGTCACTTGCGCTCTCCTCCAATAAATCGACCGCAAAGACCAGCATTCTATCGGATAGATATTTATAAAAGACGATTCCTAATAAATAATTTTTGTACTCGTTGGCATCCATTTTTGATCGTAAGATATCTGCCGAACTCCATAAAGCTTGATATAGATTTTTTGAATTTTGATTGCTTACCACAGCTATCGCTCCTCTACAACGTATATTTATATCTTTATTATCCTATTTTAGATATCATATTCCTAGAATTATTTTGCGTATTTCACATTTTTCTAATTACAAGGACAAGGGGACTGACTTTCGTCAAGCATTCTGCTTCTCTCGCACCCTTCTTCACTCTCCCAATTGCTTCTAGCCGCTATTTTTCATGCGATCTTGTATACTAAATATATATTGACAAACTACTAGGAGGGTTCTTATGCCAAAAGTTGCGACCAATCAATCCAAACAAGATAAATTATACGAGCGGACCTTGAAAACAATCGGTGCGGTAGCAAAGCTGCCTATCATCCGCGTAAACCGCAAAAAATTTTTGAAAGAGCAGTTTGCAGGCTCACCTGATTTAGACAAAATTCTAAAATACGGACCGCAATCAGTCTATTCTTCGACGGATTTACGTCAAAAAGCGACAGAAATTATCAAAAGTAGTACAAAGAAAACATCTATAGCAAGTTTTGCGGCAGGGATGCCTTCTAACCCATTGATTATGTTAGCGGCTGGTAGTGCAGACGTGGCGCAATATTTTGCCTTTGCAATTAATATGGCGCAGCAGATTGCGTATTTATTTGGTGAGGAAGATTTGTTCACTAGTAAGACGGATGAGCTTTCAGAAGAAGCAAAATTACGCATTATTGCCTATCTGGGCGTGATGTTTGGTGCTGGTGGTGCGGCCTTCTTGGTCTCGAAAGTATCCAAGCAAGCCGGTGAGCATTTAGGCCAACGCATCGCGACAAAGACCCTCAGTCAGACGACTTGGTTTCCATTAGTGAAGAAAGTCGGCGCCAAAATTGGCCAAAATATCACGCAGGAATCCGTCCAAAAGACTGTGACTAAGTCAGTGCCTATCATTGGTGGTGTCATTTCTGGTGGCTTGACGTATGTGACGTTCATTCCTATGGGTAATCGCTTGGCAGATGCGTTTGTCATGCACCTCGACGGGACGTTTGAAGATAGCCCAACGACACTGATGAAAAAGCAACACTTTTTCGATCGATTCAAACGACGCCAAAAACCAGCGAATGAAGTAATCGAAGGTGAATTCAAAGTACTACCCCTTGAAGAAGAAAAAGAATAGTATCCAAAAAGGTGTGACAAAAGCGATTAGCTCCGAGCAATCAATCAGAAATCGTAAAAATTGCTCCTCAAATTTTTTAAGATTTTTGATTGATTATCGAAAGAGCTGCTTTTGGAACACTGATTATTATGATGTGACAAAAGCGATTAGCTCTGAGCAATCATTCAGAAACCGTAAAAATTGCTCCTCAAATTTTTTAAGATTTTTGATTGATTGTCGAAAGAGCTGCTTTTACTAATCTATTCAAGTTATGGGAGTGTGATGGAATTTTGTCACACTCCCTTTTTTCATCAGGTGTCCCAAATGATTTTTTTTGTAAAACTCTCATCCATTTTTTATCTTATTTTTGAAATATTCGCTATAATAAGAGTGAAACATCTATAAAGGAGGATATACATGACTGCATTTGAACATTTTTATGAATTTCTCGTGCCGGATCATTACCAATTATTCTTTGATATTGACCGTGCCAAGAAAGAAATAACCGGCAAAACGACGATTACTGGGACTGCCAAGCAAGCAGATATCGCCATTCACCAAAAAGATTTGACGATAGCGTCTGTGGAAGTCAACAATCTTGCGGCTACCTATACAGTGGACGATGAAAAAGAAGCCATCCGTATCAGCTTACCAGAAGCTGGCGAAGTGACAATCACGATTGCTTACAAGACCAAGCTGACAGATACCATGATGGGCATCTACCCGTCTTATTACGAAGTAGATGGCGTCAAAAAGCAATTGATTGGTACGCAGTTTGAGACCAATTCTGCCCGTCAAGCCTTTCCATGTGTGGACGAGCCTGAAGCGAAAGCGACATTTGATTTAGCCATTCGTTACGACGAGCACGAAGGTGAAACAATTCTTGCCAATATGCCTGAGACCAAGTGTGTCGATGGGGTGCATTATTTTGATACGACCGTTAAGATGTCGACGTATTTAGTAGCATTTGGCTTTGGTGAACTGCAAGGCAAGACTGCGACAACGAAAAGTGGCGTGAAAGTTGGCGTCTTTGGTACGTATGCGCATGCTGCGAAAGAGTTAGACTTTGGCTTAGATATTGCGACTCGTGCCATCGAATTCTACGAAGACTTCTTCCAAACTCCATATCCACTGCCACATTCTTGGCAATTGGGCTTGCCTGACTTTTCAGCCGGTGCGATGGAAAACTGGGGTCTAATCACATATCGTGAAGCGTATTTATTACTTGATCCAGATAATACGAGCCTGACAACGAAGCGTGCTGTAGCGACCGTCATTGCGCATGAAGTAGCACACCAATGGTTTGGTGACTTGGTAACAATGAAGTGGTGGGATGATTTATGGTTAAATGAAAGTTTTGCCAATATGATGGAGTATGTCTGTGTGGATGCCATCGAGCCTGACTTACACGTATGGGAAAGCTTCCAGACCAAAGATGTACCCGCAGCTCTTCACAGGGATGCAACCGATGGCGTACAGTCCGTCCACGTCGCTGTCGAAGATCCTGCCGAGGTCGATTCCTTATTTGATGCGGCCATCGTCTATGCAAAAGGGGCGCGGATGTTAGTGATGGTGCGTGCTTTAATTGGTGATGATGCATTACGTCAAGGATTAAAGGCATATTTTGCCAAGCATCAATACGGCAATGCGACGGGTGCTGACTTATGGACTGCCCTTGGTGATGCGTCTGGTATCGATGTCGGTGCAGTGATGCATTCTTGGCTTGAACAACCGGGCTACCCTGTCGTCAAAGCCTCAGTGCAAAATGAAGAACTCATCCTTACCCAAAATCAATTTTTCATCGGTGAAGGCTCAGATCAACAACGCATCTGGCAAATTCCTTTAGCAAGCAATGCAAAAGACGTCCCTGAATTGATGACTGAGCGCACACTCTCATTAGGAAACTATACTGAATTGCGTGCCAAAGCTGGCGAACCTTTCCGCTTAAATGTCGGCAATAATTCTCATTTTATCGTCCAATACGATGACACCTTATTAGCAGATATTTTGTCTCAAGTCAGTGACTACGATGCCCTAACTCAATTGCAACTTTTACAAGATTTGCAGTTATTGGCTAGTGGCCGTTATGTATCGTACGCAACACTTGTACCGTTATTGTTTCAATTTGCGGACAGCACGCATGCGATTGTCAACCAAGCACTCTATAATATCGCAGATGAATTTGATTTATTCGTTGAGCCAAATACTGAGGAAGAAGCCAACTTAAAACAGTACTATCATAAACTAAGCCATAAAAACTATACACGCTTAGGTTGTGTACCAAAAGATGCCGATACCCATGATGACCAATTAAGTCGTCCACTTGTGATCCAAGCAGCTCTTTATGGTGGCAACAAAGATGCAATCACTGAAGCGCACGACCTATTCACTGCTCATAAAGATGCGATTATTGATTTACCGGCAGCAGTTCGTGCAGCAATCTTACTGAACGAAGTCCGCGAATATGGCAGTGAAGCATTGTTTGAATCATTCTTACAAGCTTACCGTCGTTCTTCCGACGCTAACTTTAAGCAAAACTTGCAAGTAGCCATGACTCAATCCAAAGAACCTGTCATCTTGGAAGCGATTGTCGCAAAATTCAAAGAAGCCGATACCATCAAACCACAAGATTTGCGCGGTTGGTTCTACAGCGTGCTAGCTAACCCATTAGGTGAACAGCTAGCGTGGGATTGGATTCGTACGAACTGGCAATGGTTGCTTGATACTGTTGGTGGGGACATGTCATTTACGAGTTACATCCAAATGATTGCCCGCGTCTTCCGCACATCTGAACGACTAGCGGAGTACAAAGCATTCTTTGAACCAAAATTAAACACACCAGGATTAACCCGCGAGATCACGATGGGTATCAATGTCATCACCAGTCGCGTGTCCTTGATTACAGCCGAAAAAGAAGCTGTAAATAAATCTATAGCTAGAGAAATTTAAAAAAGTGTTCCAAAAGCTCTTAGCAACAAGTTCAAAGATTGTTTGACTTGTTGCCGAGAAAGCTGTTTAAAACACCACTTATTGAGAGTATGATCAAAAGCCAAAAAATCCAGAAGCTGTTTTTTAAGCTTCAGGATTTTTTGGCTTTTTGCTTGCAACTGAATAGTTCTCTTTCACTCACTTTCTAGCTTATATTTTTACTTAGCTCAGCTTTGCGACCGATCTTTTTAAATGCTCTTCGACTAGGTAGGCCGTCTCTTCGATGGACTTATCGGTTACGTCAATCACCTGCGCCTGATACTTTTTAAAGATGGATTGTGCATACGCTAGCTCTCTTCTTACCTTTTCGACATCGGTATAACTTGTCGTGTGACCCAAGCCAAGTGATTCTAAGCGATTGCTGCGAATTTTTACTAATTTTTCCGGTTGACAAATTAGCCCAATTATCCGATCTGAATCGACTTGATCTAGCACTTGCGGCACCGGGACTTCGGGTATCAGCGGGAGATTGGCAATCTTATGTCCCCGATTTGCTAAGTACATACTTAGTGGTGTCTTGGATGTACGAGAGACTCCAAGGATGACCGCATCGGCTGTAAGAAAGCCTTGGGGATTCTTACCGTCATCATACTTTACGGCAAACTCAATAGCAGAAATCCGCTGAAAATACTCGGTATCTAGCTTATGTACGATGCCAGGCTTTTCAATTGGTTGCACATGTAATTTCTCCTCAATCATAGAAAAAAACGGTTGCATTAAATCATAATAGGCTAAGCTTTCACTTAGACTATACTCTTTCGCTACTTGTGCCAAACGTCGATTGACTAATGTACTAATAACGATCGCATCTTCTTTCTTGGCATCTTTAAGAATGCCAACTAATTCTTGCTCATCCGTGACAAATGGAAATCGATACGCGTTACGGAATGCTACATCTGGGTATTGAACCATGACGGCACCAATGAGTTTTTGAGATGTCTCTCCTATCGAATCTGAAATAGTATAAATGGCAATTTCTTTATTCATTATACTCGCTCCTATCGTTTTAATTCTGCTTCTCTTGCACGTTGAATGAGGTAATTGAGGATTTTTGTTTTGGTTATTTTGCCGATGACTTTGGCGTGGTTGTCTTCGGATACGACCGGTAAGGAATCCACCTCAAAATCTTGTAAAATACTAGCTACTTCTAAAATATCCATATCCTTGGTCGCTACCTTAATATGCGGCACCCGAGTCATGCAGATGGCGACAGGTGTTTGGTCAATATTGGTATTCAAGGATGCTCTTAATAAATCCTTGCGCGACAATACTCCGGCCAACTCTTGACTCTCATCAATTACATACAATGACCCGACATCATACATAAATAGCGTGGTGATGGCATCACGAATCGTCGTATCTTTCGTCACCAGTAATGGCGGCACCATCAATTCGTCTATTTTGGTTCGAAAACTATCAAAAAAGAAAAACGACTCTACTGCACTACCCAAATACGTGTAGCCAACTTTTGGTGTTGCCTGCAACAATCCAATAAGGGTCAAAAAAGTTAAGTCTGAACGTAAGGTCGCTCGGGATACTTCCATCAATTCTGATATTTTTTCTCCGCTGACCGGTTGATAGGCTTTTACTATTTCAATAATTTTCTCTTGTCGATCGGTTAATTTCATGCCAACCTCCATTATTTACTTTTTTATTATTCTCATTATACAACGAATAATAAATGATTCAACTAAAAAATATCATACATACACCTATTGACAATATATATGACACATATTAAGATACAAATATAATAAATGTGTCACATATTTAGTCAGGAGGCAGAAAGCATGCAGTTCATTTATGATTTTGAAGAAGGACGACGGACAGATAAAGGCTTACTTGGTGGCAAGGGTGCAAACTTAGCAGAAATGACGCACTTAGGATTACCCGTTCCACCTGGATTTACGATCACGACAGAGTGCTGCATGACTTACCTAGCAGACGAATCATTTTTCGATACTCAATTAAAAAGCTCAATTATGAATGCGGTTCACAAATTAGAAAATAAAACCCACAAATCATTTACCAATACAATCGATCCACTCCTTGTTTCTGTTCGGAGTGGCGCAAAATTTTCCATGCCTGGAATGATGGACACGATTTTAAATTTAGGTTTAAATGATCAACGAGTGAAGGCCTTCGCACAAACGACGTCTTTGGCTTTTGCTTATGACTGCTACCGCCGTTTATTGCAAATGTATGGCGATGTTGTCTTTGGTATTCCTAAAGAAGAATTCTATGACTTATTGTCCAATGCCGAACAAGCATTGGCTAAAAAAGCTAATTCATTCACCCTGCATGAACAAGAAGAAGTCATTCAATCCTATAAGGAAAAGTTCTCCTCTCGCAACCTGGTCTTCCCTCAAGATCCTTACGAACAATTATTCGAAGCGACGAAGGCTGTTTTTCGCTCATGGAACAATCAACGCGCCAACGTCTACCGCGAACTAAACCATATCCCGCATAATCTGGGAACCGCGGTCAATGTACAAAGTATGGTCTTTGGGAATAGTGGTGATCAAAGTGGTACCGGAGTAGTCTTTACCCGCAACCCTGCTACCGGTGAAGGTCACTTATTCGGTGAATTTTTACTCAATGCACAAGGTGAAGATGTCGTTGCCGGTATTCGCACGCCAGCACCTATCGCCGAATTGAAAGAGCAAATGCCAACCGCCTATGCAGATTTTGTTCATTACGCAAAAGTCTTGGAGGATCATTACAAAGATATGCAAGACATTGAGTTTACTATTGAAAATGAACATCTATATATTTTGCAAACACGTGACGGAAAGCGTACCGCGAAGGCTGCGTTAACAATTGCTTTAGATTTAGTAAAAGAAGGTATTATTTCCAAAGAGACCGCACTAAATCGCGTATCACCTGAAATGATTGACCAGTTAATTCATCCAGTTTTTGATAGCAATGCTCTAAAAGATGCCGAATTAGTCGCCGCGGGGTTACCGGCTAGTCCAGGTGCGGCGACAGGGGTAATTGTCTTTACGGCAGAAGCTGCGAAAGATTTTTCTAATATGGGACAAAAAGTCATTCTCGTGCGCCAAGAAACATCGCCGGAAGATATCGAGGGGATGATTGTCAGTGAAGCGATTGTGACCAGTCGTGGTGGTATGACTTCTCATGCTGCGGTCGTAGCACGAGGTATGGGAACATGCTGCATTACTGGATGTGAGGCATTGACAGTTGACGAACAAAACAAACAAGTCAAATGTGGGGAGTTACTTTTTACTGAAGGAGATATTTTTTCCGTTGATGGCACTTCTGGCAAGATTTTCTTAGGAGAAATTCCCACTGTCATCGCCGAAAACAATGAGGAGTTGAAGCAATTATTGACCTGGGCAGATGAAGTCGCTCAACTAAACGTGCGGGCAAATGCCGAAACAGTATTAGATTTAACAACAGCGATGGATTTTGGCGCAACAGGAATCGGTCTAGCTCGCACGGAGCATATGTTCTTTGGAGCTGAGCGAGTGCTCGAAATGCGACGCTTAATACTAGCAGACTGTGACAAAGAAGCACAAGATGCCCTAGAACGATTGCTCACCTTCCAAGAAGAAGATTTTTATCAAATGTATCAAATTGTCCAAGACAAGCCAATGGTCATTCGCCTACTCGATCCGCCCATGCATGAGTTTCTCCCTCATGAGCCAAATGACATACGTCAACTGGCATTAAAGCTAGGAAAATCGCCTTTACTTGTAGAAGAGCAAATCCGTCGCTTGCAAGAAGCAAATCCGATGCTCGGCCATCGCGGCTGTCGACTAGGAATTACGATGCCGACCATTTACCAGATGCAAGTATGCGCCATTTTCAAGAGTGTCATTCGTCTCCAAAAAGAAGGACAAGCGATACTGCCAGAGGTCATGATTCCTTTAATTGCGGAAAAAGAAGAGCTACTGTACATTAAACAATTTTTGACTTCGACCATCGAACAAGTATTTGCACAAGAAGGTGTCGAGCCCTTACCGTATGAGCTTGGCACGATGATTGAATTGCCTCGTGCATGTTTTATTGCAGATGAATTAGCGAAAGAAGCTGATTTTTTCAGTTTTGGTACCAATGATTTAACGCAAATGACGTATGGCTTTTCGCGTGATGATATAGGTAAATTTATTAATACTTACACGGAAAAAGGCATTATGCAAAGTGACCCATTCCAGCATCTAGATCAAAATGGTGTAGGATCTCTCATTCGAGTTGCCGTAGAAAAAGCCCGTCAAACGAAGCCAGAAATGTGTATTGGTGTTTGTGGTGAAGTCGGTGGCGATCCAGACTCCATTCGCTTTTTTGCTGAAACAGGTGTTGATTATGTTTCCTGTTCCCCTTTTCGCATCCCAGCTGCACGCTTAGCCGTTGCTCAAGCAGCTATAAATTAGACGTTAGACTTTCTCGACTACAAGAATAAGACCAGAAATACCCGAAGCTCTTTCTCAAACTTTTGGTGTTTCTGGTCTTTATCTGTAGTTCATTTCGTCAGAGCTTCGATTTTATTTTTTCGGTGCACGATAACCAGCTGCTTGTGCTTCACTGGCAGTTTTAAACCATGCTTCAGGGTTGGTTGTTTTGTCATAATACGTTGACCCTGGTAGATGGTAAATCTTGTTCTTCGACCCCTTAATCAGACCTTGCCCCGTCGTAGGATCGACATATTGTGTTTCTCCACTTGCGGCTGCTGTTTGAGTTGTTGTTTGAGTCGTTGTCTGCTCTTGTGTGGAATGTTCTGTTTCCTCACTACTTACGACACTTGACCCATCCGCATAATTTACTGTCACGCCATCTTGGACATTAAAAATATACACATGGAATTTTATTTCATCACTTGAAATCGATTGTGCTTCTAGCTCTACCCCACGTGCCAATAACTCATTGCCCCGAAAAATTGGCGTCACGCGATACCGGACATAATTATCCGAGCTTTTTTCAAGATATGTCTTGATATCCATTTCAAACCGCAGCATCTCTGGCGAATTTAGTTGACGCGTTCCAGTGATTAAATTTTTCCAGTTGGCATTTTCTCCTGACAATGCCCAGCCAATTAGATGCGAACGATTATATAAATAGCCATCTTTGATTTTTTTATTTTGCCAGCCAGTCGGTGTGACAGATGAAATATCGCCTCGCTTGCCAGTCGGCATGAGACTTTGGTTGAGCATCGCATCGGCCAAGGTCGCTCGATTCAATGTATCAAGATCACCATATGATTCCCACGCGCCATCTTTTAGTGATAAATCTGTAGTGGTAAAGAGTGGTACGTTATTATTGATTTCAATGGTTTGTGTGCCAGCATAGTCTTTTGCGGCGAGGTCTTGTATTGTCTTCGTCCGTGTTGCGGCAATTGTTTCTTGTTCTTTTTTCTCTTCGGCTGTGGTGTTTGTCGTTTGAATCTCGGTGCTTTCTTTGGTTGTCACTTGTTCAGTCTGGGTAGTTGTCGATTCCGTCGCTCCCTCAGCGCTACTACAGCCAGCTGCCGTCCCCAAGACAAGTGCCATCACTGCCAAAAAGAACCCCATCTTTTGCACTCTTTCCCTTTTCATCTCCATCTCTCCCCTTTTTTATTCTATTTTATTATTTGCTTGAATTTGTCACGAGTCAATGATAACTGCGTATATATATTAATTGAAACAAAAAACGTATGACTCTTCACCGTTTACGGTAAAAAGTCATACGTTTTTTCAACTCTTTTAATTAGCTTTTTTAAACATTGCCCGAATAACTAATGATAAGACAAATCCGACAATTGCTACCACAGTGGCCACAATGAAGGCTGAATGGTGCGCTTGGACACCCGCCGTTTGATCGACAAATCGAGCGGCGATTTGTGGGCCTAAAAATGCACCAATTGAGTATCCGAAGAACATGATACCATAGTTCACACCAGAGTTTTTCATCCCGAATGTTTTACTTGTTAATGGCGGGAATACGACAAGTACACCACCGAAAGATGCACCTAAAATAATTAAGAAAAAGACAAACATCACTAAATTATATGAGAAGCTTAGACCGATTAACGACACTACCGTCAAAATGAAAATCAGCGCCAATGTTTCTAACTCTCCCCATTTATCACAAAGTTTTCCGATAATCAGGCGACCACAAAGATTAGATAGTAAGTTGACAGCTACTAAGTTCGCAGCTGTGATTGGTGTAAGGCCTAGTTGAGCTTGACCAATCGAAGACAACGCACCAATCATCATAATTCCCGCAGTACAAGCAATTGAGAACAATACTAAAAGCAACCAAAATTTTCCTGTCGCTAACATTTCTTTCGGTGGGTAAATTGTAAAATGAAATTTTGGACCATAATCTAACCAAAATTATCAAAGAAATTAATCTTGAAAAAATGACCGTTCATGGTTTTCGGCATACCCATTGTAGCTTGTTATTTGAATTAGGTGCCACGATCAAAGAAGTGCAAGAACACATGGGCCATACAGATATCAAAACAACAATGAATATCTATGCTCACCTTATAGACCATAAACGCGAAAAAACAGCTAACAAGTTTGCAAGTTTCATGCAAGGAAAATTTTTTATATCGTATTCAAAACAAGAAAAGGCTTTGAAATCATTGGTATACCAACGATTTTTTCTGTCAAAATTATTTTGCAGCGTTTGCGTCTTTGAGACCGTATTGGATGTTTCAATGATTCCTAGTGAAACCCAGTAAAAATTATCAAATTTTTGAGATTTACAAGAATTTCTGATGTATTTTTGTACTACTTAAAAGAGATGGTCAAAAGGATGGTCAAGGACAAAAAAAGAGAATATCCTATGCTCAGGATACTCTCTAAAAACTGATAAATCAGCGCTTATCTTATTCTGCAGCGTTTGCGTCTTTGAGACCGTACTCAATATTGATATGATTTCTAGTAGTCTTTAATCAAACTTTTTCGCCTTTTTCGTTCACTAATACACTCTGATACTTCCCCTTTCATAAGACTAAGGAAGGTCAAAAGGATGGTCATTTTTATGACTAAAAAACTTCGCCAGTATATTAAAGAATATTGTTTTATCAGTATGTTTAATAAGTGAATGGTACCTCCTGTTTATGGCAAAATAAGAGTACATACAAGGGGGTGCGGACATAATCCTGGACCAAAAATGAACTCAGGAGGAATGCCCGTA
>ENA-OWZU01000140-OWZU01000140.1-human-gut-metagenome-genome-assembly--contig:-NODE-140-length-27669-cov-17.862968_pt1 | contig 27669 bp, 20 predicted proteins | sample MGYA00249263_ERZ652121 | MGnify/ENA primary metagenome ERZ652121 (study PRJEB26925, sample SAMN05827113) | human gut metagenome | biome: ENVO:2100002; feature: ENVO:00000062; material: ENVO:00002003... | reverse complement strand
TTCTCTCGTGGGGTATTATGTTTTCCGAAGAATAAAACGCCGCGTGAGGGGAGGGCTGCGTGAACGGGTACGTGCAACATGACGGTTTTGGCCGCGATATCAACTACCTGCGCATTGCCGTTACCGACAAGTGCAATTTCCGCTGCATCTATTGCATGCCGGCCGATGGCGTGGCGCCCCGTGCGCACGACGAGCTGCTCAGTGCCGAGGAAATCGCCCGCTTTGTGCGCCTGGTGGCGGGAGAGGGCATTCGCCACGTGCGCCTGACGGGTGGCGAGCCGCTGGTCAGCCGGCGCATCATCCCGCTCATTCGCGACATTCGCGCGATCCCGCAGATCGAGGATATCTCGCTTACCACCAACGGCGCCCTGCTGCCCAAGCTGGCGCCGCGGCTCAAAGATGCCGGGCTTAACCGCGTCAACATCTCGCTCGACACGCTCGACCCCAATCTGTTTGGTAAGATCACGCGCCTGGGCCGGCTCGAGCAGACCATGGCGGGCATCGACGCGGCACTGGCTTGGGGCTTTGAGCCGGTTAAGGTGAACTGCGTTGTTGTGCGACGGCTCAACCAGGATGTGGCGGCCCTCGCACGGCTGACCGTCGACCGCCCCATTCACCTGCGCTTTATCGAATACATGCCCATCGGCGACGAGCACACGAGCTCGCATTGCGCTGTGGACCCGCATGCGCCCGCGCTCAATCCCGAGCTGTGGGACGCGAGCGATACCGTGCCGAGCGACGAGCTGCGGGCGCGCATCAATGCAGGAGCCGCCGCGGTGGGCCTGGACGAGCTCGAGCCGCTCGACATTAACGACGCTCCTGCCGGCGCGGGCCCTGCGCGCTATTGGCATTTTCCGGGCGCGGCGGGAACGGTTGGCTTCATCAGCGCCATGTCCAACCATTTTTGTGCGAATTGCAATCGCCTGCGCCTGACGGCCGATGGCAACGTGCGTCCGTGCCTGTTCAGCGATGCCGAGTATTCGGTGCGTGACACCCTGCGCCGTGGTGATGATATGCAGGTACTTTCGATTTGGCGCGATGCCGTGGCCCACAAACCGCAGGAACACGCGATAATTGAGGGCACGCAACGATTTATGTCCCAAATCGGAGGATGATCATATGGCCAAGAGCAGGTACGCCGATGCCACCAAGGCCGCTCGCAGGGGCGCGATGTCTGCCCACAAAGCCACGGCTGCGGCGAATGTTGGCAACGCCGACACGTCCGTGCAACCGTCTGCCAGCGCTGTCGCCGAGCCCGCCCGTGACGCCCGTCGTGACGAGCTGACGCACGTGGACGCCAAGGGCGAGGTGCGCATGGTCGACGTGTCCGACAAGGCCGAGACCCATCGCATTGCTATCGCCGAGGGCACTATCCTCATGCATCCCGAGACGCAGGCCATGGTGCTGCAGGACCGCGCCAAGAAGGGCGACGTGCTTGCCTGCGCGCGCGTGGCGGGCATTATGGCCATCAAGCGCACGAGTGACATCATCCCCATGTGCCATCCGTTGCTCATTACCAAGAGTAAGTGCGACATTGCGCCCATCGCTCCGGCGGGGACGCCGGCCGAGGACGTGCCCGAGGGTTGGGCGCCGGCGCGTTCGGACGGACAGGTTGGCTTTCACGTACTGGTTACGGCCGGCGTGACGGGCAAGACGGGTATCGAGATGGAGGCTCTGACCGGCGCGAGTGCCGCGTGTCTGACCATCTATGACATGTGCAAGGCGGTCGATCGCGGCATGGAGATCGTCGACGTGCGCCTGCTACACAAGGAGGGCGGCCGCTCGGGCGTGTGGGATCGTGCGGAGCGTCAGGCCGCTGCTGTTGAGGCCGTGGGAGCCGCGGGCGACGCGCCCGCGAGCGCACCCGTCGCCGTCGCGTCCGCAGTTCCGGCCCCAGCCGTCCCCGCGATCGCGTTTATCGGCTACCAGAACTCGGGAAAGACCACGCTCGTCGAGAAGGTCATTGCCGAGCTCACCCGCCGCGGTCTGCGCGTGGGCTCGCTCAAGCATCATGGGCATCACGGCTTTGATATCGATGTGCCCGCCAAGGACACCTGGCGCCATCACCAGGCCGGATCCAAACACGTGGGCCTCATCTGCGCCACGCGCTGGGCGGAGTACGCCGACACGCGCGAGGAGGACGAGATGCCCGCGCGCGAGCTGCTGTCACGCTACAACGATGTCGACGTGGTGATCATCGAGGGCTATAAGACCGAGGGCTTCGACAATATCGTGGTCGCGCGCTCCGGTGTCGACCGTCTGCGCGGCAAGAGCTCGCTCGACCTAGTCGACGGTCACACGCTGGCCCTTGCCTGCAACGAGGCCCTGGCGCGCCAGGCCTTCGACGCCGGATTTGCGACCCGAGCCATCAACATCAACGACGCCCGAGCCATCTGTGATCTCATCCAAGACCATCTGGCCTAAAACCTGCCAAATAGGGACAGGTTTATTTTGGCAGGTTTTATCTGGGCAAACGTCACTTCCAACACAAAGGGGCCAGGCACCTTTGTGATGGTTTTTGCTTTGCAGTAAAAACCATCACAACATTCAGCGAAAATCGCGATTTTGCCGAAAAGCGTCGAATGTTGTGATGCTTTGCGCTCCGGGCCGGGACACCCTTCGGGTCCGGCCACCACAAGGGGGGCGGGCACCTTTGTGGCGATCGGGCCCCAACGGCCTGCGCCTTGGTATACCATGTACGCCGTTCACGAATACGCCCCACACCGCCGCACAACCCAGAAAGGCCCCCATGGACACCACCTTCAGCCACATCAAAGCCGTGTTCTGCGATATCGACGGCACGCTGCTCACGAGCCAGCACACGGTGTCCCCGCGCACCGTGGCGGCGATCCGCGCCCTGCGCGAGCGCGGCGTGCTCTTTGGCCTGTGCACCGGGCGCGACGCCCACGCGACCGAGGCCATGTACGAGCTCTGGGGTATCGAAGGCCTGGTGGACGTGCTCGTGGGCTGCGGTGGCGCCGAGGTCATCGACCGCGCGCACGACATCAACGAGCTGAGCTATCCGCTGCCGGGCGAGACCATCGCGCGCATCTGCAAACACATGGCGGACCTTCCGGCAACGCCCGTCTGCCCCCGAGACGGCGTGTTCTACGTGCCCGAGAGCAACGCGTGCGTCGAGCACCTGTCGCGCGTCGACGGCGTGCCCTACCAGGTGGTCGATTTTGCCGAGTTTTTGCGCGAGCCGCAGCCCAAGGTGATGTTTACCATGGCGCCCGAGGTAATGCCGCAGGTGATTGAGCGAGCATCGACGTTTGCCGATGACACTGTCAAGGCGGCGGCTCTGCAAACCACGCAGCGGCTCTACGAGTTCATGGATCCGCGCGTGTCCAAGACGCGCGGCCTTGTGCGCGTGGCGGAGCTCAACGACATGGAGCTCCAGAACATCTGCGTGTTTGGCGATGCCGATAACGACACCTGCATGGTGGCTGACGCCGGCGTGGGCGTGGCCATGGCAAACGGCAGCGACGCCACCCGTGCCGCCGCCGACTTTGTAACCGCGAGTAACGACGAAGACGGCATCGCGATCTTTATCGAGGAACATCTGCTGTAGCGCCGGGGGAGAGCCACCGCAAGGGGAACAGGCACCTTTGTGGCGGCCTCAGGCGATTTGGGCGAATTGATGCCTAAAATCTGCGCGAAAATTCAAATAACGTTGTCTGAACATCACGCCTCTAACCACCGATGGGTTTAAGATATTCTCATCAGTTTGGTAGGGTATTCCTTCCGGTTAATGACCCACCGCTCACGGTCGATTTTCGACTGTGAGCGGGATGTTTGCTCTTGAGCAAAATGTTGTGCAAATAAATCTAATGCCATTAAAAAATGATGGGCAACTAAATTACCAGTAGAAACAAAAAATAGATAGCGAATAAACGAAGGTAAATCTGAGCAAATGTCAAGAGAATTAAGAATTCGCTACAAAACTATCGGTTTTCTTGCTCAGATGTTCAAACAATCGTTACAATATGGATTACTAAGCGTGCGCAATTACAGATTGCGCAGATACGTTTGATGGTGAAAGAGCAAGATCGCGGTCTCTTGGGGAGGAGACATCGATGAAAGCGAATTCAGAAAAAACTAAGCAGAGTAAAAAAGCGACGCGCCATGTACTGGCAGGCGTTTTGTGCGGAGCATCCGTTTTGAGCCTGGTACTGTCGCTCGTCATGCCTCCGATCTCGCAGGCCATTGCCAACGATGCCGAGGCGGGTGCAGCCGAGGAAACTGTGGCGGCGGCTGATTCCTCAACTGAGTCTACTGATGTGGAAAACACCAACAACGGGGATACCGAAAAGCAGATTAGCGACGACGGTGAGGGTGGCGAGTCTGGCGACGCTGTCGCGGCGGGCCCGTCATCCGATGATGCGGGCGCCAAAAGTGCCGAGCATCCTGCGGATGATGGCGCCAATGATGAGAATGATGTCATGCCGACCGCAGCGGACGGCTTTACCGAGCTAAATCAAAGCAACATACATAATCAATTCAGAAATGGCGGAACGCCTGGTAACTACCGTCTCATTGGAGATCTTGAGTACTCGGACACTATTACGTTCGACCATGGCGAAACCGTAATTGACCTTAACGGCCACAAGATTACACATACAAGTGATAGTAATTCCCTGTTCAATATCACCGGCGCTGCAACGTTAACCGTTATGGACAGTCAGCAAGCTAAAGTGGACGATCCGATCGCCAGCAACTCCGAATGCTCTGACATCACACTCAGCAAAAACGCCAACCTTGCCTCTGTGGTTTATAAGACTTCTAAAATTCCGGACAAGCTAATTTATTACGTAACTGGATCGTCTGTTAATGCAAACGGTACCAGCACTACTGAGGCTCTTTATAGACACGAAGTGACTATCGGTGGTGCCATCGTGGCGTGCAATAGCAGCAACAGAGTGAGTCTCATCAATCTCAATGGTGAGGGCTGTACGTTTAACCTTCAGAGTGGCGTGCTTACTCAAGAGGAAAATCGCAACGTTGGTCACCTTATCCATGCCGAGAATCGCTCTATCGTCAACATGAGTGGCGGATACGTTTGCGGTGCTTCTGTGGGCAGCAGTGGTTGTGGTGCTGGAATTCATGTTGAGGGCTCAACCCTGGTGATCTCTGGCGGCGTAATCGCTGGTAACTATGCCCCCAGTGGCGGCGGCGTTTATGCCATGAATTCTACGGTAAACATGGTTGGCGGTATTATCTCCGGCAACGGTACAAATAGTTATCAAAGAGGTTATGGCGCGGGAATTTGTGCTGTGGACTCTATGGTGACCATTACGAATGGTCACATCACCAATAACAAATATCAGTTCTACCAGGACTCTGAGAATGACTGGGGGCATCTCGGTTTCGGTTGTCACGGTGGTGGCGGCATTGCTGCCTTTAGCTCCACTCAAGGACAGAAAAAAGGCAGTCTGGTTATTAGCGGCGGCTACATCACGGGCAACTACTCTGCCGAGGCTGGCGGCGGCGTTTATGCTGGCGCTTGGAATCAAGCTCTTTCCGAGTTTACGTTTTCTGGTGGAATCATCGCCAGCAATGTGGCGCAAAACTCAGAGGGTGGCGGCATCCGTATCGCTGCGCCTACAGTTGGCGTATTTAATGTGAGCGACACGAAAGCCTACATCACTAACAATACGACCAATACCACCAACGACTGGGGCGGCGGCGGTGTGTTCGTCCAGGGCAGCAGCGACAACAACGTTAAGCCGGCAGGCCTCGAGATAAATAACGCGCTGATTACCAACAATCATGCCAATGGCTTTGGCGGCGGGTTTGCCGCTTGCCCGACTGGTAAGACTGCCATTACCGATACCAATGGCATCGCGATTTTCGGTAATTCTGACGGTAAATCTGACGGTAATGGTTATAACCGATCGGGCGGCACCAACGGCAAGAACGATGACGCGGATAAACTCCCTGACGGCGGAGGCGGCGAAATAACTGAAGACTTTAAAAATGCCGGTCACCAGGATCTTTTTCTTATTCGCGATAGTACTAACCCTGAATCGCTGCCGTATATCGCTGCCGTAACAGGTCAGATGCTTGGTGGCGGAGCTGCCAAATGGACGGGCACGATCGACGGTAAGCCTAAGACCATCAGCAAGTATGACGGAGCCCAAGCCAAGTACATGATTGGCCTAAGGTCCGACTCGTTCGTTGATGATCAAAATGTCGCTATAGGGCTGGCTTCGTTATATATCACAGGCAACAAATCCAACATCCACGGTGGCGGAATCATGACCAACGGCGACGTTGTCGCCGGCTCCACCACGGAAGTGAAGGTTTACCCCAAGATGAAGCTCAACGGCACCAAGGAACTGACGGGCCGCAAGCTCGACCGCAAGCTCGAGAAAGACGAGTTTGAGTTCGAGCTGCTCAAGCAGAATCCGATTGTTGACGAGAATGGCAAGCCGATTGTTGACGAGAATGGCAAGCCTTCATATACAGTTCCGAGCTTTGACTCCAAAGATAAGCTTCAGCTCAATGGCTGCTCGGTTGTCGGTACGGCGAGAAACGACATAGATGGAAAATTTACCTTTGATCTGGGTGAAGTTTTTGCCGATGAGAATCTTGTTTACTACTTGGTAGAGGTTCCGGGCACGGACAAGGACGTGGATTACGACAAGACTATCTACAGGATAGATCCTCAGGTCGTAAAGGACGATAAAAAGTCGCATAGCGTGCTTGGTATCGAGTACAAGTACTACACGGTCGAAAGCGTGGCTCTTACTAAGATTGCTGCCGATGGTAGTAAAACCGATACTCAGGTTAAACCAGAGAACGAAGACGGCATTGCATGCGTTGCACTTACTGACGGTGCGACCTTCACCAACTACATCCCTAGCGGTGTCTGGACTCCCAAGGCGACTAAGGTTGTTGAGGGTGGCGAGATGAAGGGGTTTACGCTCGAGTTTGCTGATAACGAGAAGTTTGAGGGTGGGAGCGTCAGGACCGTGAAGACTAATGCAGCGGGAGACACGACTCAGACGCTTTCGTTCTTGAACGAATCTAACGAAGGGATCAAGTATTTACTTTCTGATATCACTAAGGATCCCTACACTCATGGTGACTCTACTGACCGTGGCGCCTCCAAGACCTTCACGTACTACGTGCGCGAGAAGAAGGAAAGCTCGACCTATCCGCATTACAAGTTTGATCAGTCGGTCTATAGGTTCAAGGTTGTGGCAACGGATAACACCAAAGGAGGAATCGACTGTGCGGTGACCTACAAGAAGGGAACCGTTGGCTCCGATGGCAACTGGAAAGCAGACGTCGGTGCCAAAGAACTGAACCTCACCGACACCTCCACCCCCACCTTCACCAACACCTACTCCACCTCTTTGCCCCTTTCTGGTATGTCGGGCGTCACTCTGACGTACCTTGCCGGCGCGGCGGTGCTTTGCGCTGCTGCGGCCTGGATGCACATTCGTCGCAAGGCGAATGCGAAGGGAGGTAAGCGTCGTGAATAAGAAAGTTTGCTCCTTCCCGATCTTGTTTGCGCTGCTTGCCCTCCTGATCGGCACCTGCGCGGTTGTGTTCCCCGCTTCCGCGCAGGCTGCGCCGACCTCGACCGGTTCCATCACGGTGAGCGGCACCGTGGCGCGCAGCTACGACGCCTACCAGATCTTTAGCGCCAACGTCGTCGACGGCGACAGCGACGCCAAGATCGCCACCGAGCTTGCCTGGGCAAGCGACGCCGTGCGCGACGCCGCGCTGCCCGTGCTGCACAGCGCCGGCATGCCCAATTCCCAGACCACCGCGCAGGAAGCTGCCGAGTGGCTCAACACCGATTCCCACCTTACGAGCGCGCTGAGCGCACAGCTCGCTCGCTCCCTCCAGAGCTCTGGCGCCGTGCCCGTGGCCCTTAACGCGGGCACGACGGCCGAGCTGCCCTGCGGCTACTGGCTCATCGTCGCCGACGACGATGCCATCGCCCAGGACGAGGCCGGCACCGCGCCGATTATGGCCCTGGTCGGCGGCAGCGCCGTCACCGTCAAGCCCAAGGCGGCGACCCCCAAGGTTGCCAAGCACGTGCTGGAGGACAGCACCGCCGCCTGGGGCAAGGCCGCCGACGCCACGGTCGCCGACGACCTGTACTGGCGCCTCTCTGCCACGGTTCCGGCGGGCCTCACGGCCTACGACGCCTATGCGGTGCGGTTCGTCGACACCATGAGCGCGGGGCTTGACCCCTCCAAGGTGGCCGCGAGCATGCGCGTGTACGTGGCGGCGGGCACGGACGGCGGCTTTGGCGCGGTCCAGACCGGCAAGGACGGGCACGCCGGCACCGAGCCCGCGCAGGGCTGGACCGATATCACGGCCCGGTGTGCCACCAAGGTAGCGGCCGACGGCAAGACCTTCACCGTGCGCACCGGCGACCTGGTCGCCGCGCTCGGCGGGGCCGACGCCTTCACCGCTGGCGCCCGCGTGGTCGCCGTGTACAACGCGCCCCTCAACAGCGCGTGCAACCACGGCATCGCGAAGGGCAACCCCAACGAGGTCTATCTGCGCTACCCGCGCTCTCCCTTTGCCGACCAGTCCGGCGACGCCGGCTTCACCCGCACGCCGAGCGACGATGCGTGCGCCTACACCTGGGATCTCGCGCTCACCAAGCGCGGCAGCGACGGCGACAAGCCGCTTGCTGGGGCGGTCCTGAGCATCGCCGACGACCGCGGTCGCACACTGGCGGCCGACGGCACGTGGGATGCAGGGAGCAAGGCCACCGTCACAACGGGCGAGGACGGCCGCGTGACCGTCTCGGGCGTGGACTCGGGTAAGCTGGAGGTCCGCGAGCTCAAGGCGCCCAAGGGCTACACAGCCTTTGAGGGCACGCGCTCCGTGACGGTCAAGGCCGAGGGCCTGGACGTCGACCAGGTGGCCGCCGCCAAGCCCAAACTCACCATCACGGCCGAGTCGCCCCTGCGCGCCGACAGCGCGGACGGGTCGACGGGCAGCCTGGAGGCGTCGCTCATCAACACGCCCACCGGCACACCCCCTAGCATTACCACCGGAGGCTTTATGCCCTCGACTGGTGATATGGCAATGTACGCCGCGGCCGCCGCAGCGGTCGCCGGAGCCGCGCTCATCGTGGTCGCGCTCCTGGTCAAGCGGGGAGGTGGCAGCCATAAAGAGTAGCTGGCAGCCCCACAGAGAGCGGGGCGAGACGTAGCGAAGTAGATGCTAAGACACAGACAGACAGATTTAGATCAAATGGAATTCGAGCAGAAAGCAGAGGAAAAGAAGATGAGCATGAGCAAGAACATCGCACGCCTGGCAGTAACCGCCGGCCTCACGGCAGCGTTGAGCTTTGGCGGCGTGATGGCCCCGGTCACGATGGCGTTTGCTGCGGGTGCGGATGGCTCGGTGACCATCAAGAACGTTGATGGTAACGCTACCGAGTTCAAGGGCTATCAGATTTTCAATGCTGATGTTGACAACAATGGAAAAGTCAGCAACATTACGTGGGCAAGCACTGAGGTGCAGGGTGCTGTCGAGGACGTCATCGGGAAAGAGGATAAGTCCTATGTGGGTACGACTGCCCAGGACGCCGCGGACTGGATCGCGAATAATGTGAAGGAAACCGGTAAGACAACCCGCGTTGACTCCAATTCCGTTGCGTACAAGATTGCCGACGCCGTGGACGGCCTTACCGAAAGCGCGAACACGAACAACAAAACCGTCTCCGGTCTTAAGCACGGCTACTGGCTCTTTGTGACCAAAGCCGACACCATCGGGGTCGGCGAGGCAGGCACGTCCCCCATCTTCACTGTCGTGGGAAGCAAGCCCGTTGACATCACTGAGAAAACGGGCATCCCCACCGTTGAGAAGAAGATCGTAAGCGATAAAGACAGTAGGGAGTACGATGCTGCCGATTCCCAAATTGGCCAGAACGTGACGTACAACCTTTACGGCACCATTGCCGAGAACTTCGATAAGTACGACACGTATTTCTATCGGTTCTCCGACCAGATCTCCAAGGGCCTGACGCTGCAGACGGGCGCCAAGGTCTACCTGTATAAGAACAGGACTGACGCGAAGGGCGATCTCGCCCGCGCGAAGGGCACGGATATCACTGTGTATTTCAATGAGGAAACGCCTGCCGAGGCTGCCGAAGATGGCAGCAAGACGACGACGTGGACCTGCGATAACCTGAAGAAGGTCGATGGCGTCACCAAGGACTCCTACATCGTTGTTTCCTATACAGCGCAGATTAATGAGAGTGCCGTCGTTGGCTTGGATAACAACAATGAGGGCAATCCCAACACCGTAACGCTTTACTACTCCAACAACCCCATGACCACTGACTATGGCCAGACCGTGCCCGACACTGTCAGGGACTACACCTACGGCCTCAAGATCAACAAGGTCGACTTGGGTACCGAGCGCGCGCTCAATGGTGCCAAGTTCACAATCATGGTTAAATCTGCGGACAATAAGGATGCAGAGGGAAAGTACGTTCAGCCTGATGGAAAACTCGACAAAGATCCGTATCAGTTTGAGACCACCAGTGACGGCACCTTTACGGTCAAGGGTCTCGATACCGGAACCTATACCGTTGAGGAGGTTGAAGCTCCCCAGGGTGGCTACACGACCGTGAACTCTTTCGACTTTACGATTACTCCTGAGTTGGGTACCGATCCCGACGCCAAACTGACAGATGTCGAGTACGCGCTTCAAGCGAATGGACAACAGGATCAAATTATCATCGGCACTCCAGATGATGTGAAGGATGACAACAAGCTTGAGGCCGCAGGTGGCACATCCTTAAACGCCGACGGCACCTTCAACATCACCGTTGGCGATACCAAGCAGGTTGGCCTCCCGCTCACCGGCCTTAACGGTGTGACCTTCACTTGGATTGCTGGTGGCGCGGTGCTGTGCATCGGCGTGGCGCACCTCATCCGCAGCCGTAAGCAGGCCGAGGAGTCCGAGCAGGAGTAACGCTCGCTCACCCATCCCTTTGGCAGGTGGGATGTGATGGCCATGAGACTTGCGGACACTTTTCTCGTTCATCCACGTTCTTGATTTGCCATTCTCTTTTCGGGGCAGACTCCGCACTGGAGTCTGCCCCGTTTTTTGGGATAACGCAGCCAGGCTCCATTGCCCGATGGATCAAGCGTATGAGTATCGAACAGATGTTTGCAAATATTGCGTTTACCAGCTGTAAGTGCGAGCGCTCGCAGTAAAATACCCTTGCGACGCATCCCGTGCGCGGGCGGCCGACGACTCGATCGGAGGTCCCCAAATGCTGAAATTCCTTAACGCGCTCGCCGCCCTCGCGGCGGTGGGCACGTTCGTCATCGCGTTTCTTGACTCGTATGAGGTTCGGTTTAAGGTCCGTAGGCGCACGCGCGGTGCGGACGGTAGAAGGCATTTGCGCCGCAACAAGCGCAAATAAGAATGCCCGGGGTTAGAGGCCCGGGCATTTAACAACACCGGAAACTGGTCGCCCGCGCTCCAAAGTACTTACGCGGGGTGCGTCGTTTCCTGTAGCTATTGTATCCCGAATCTCCCCGCCGATTCAGGACATTTTGAAAACGCAAACACGTCGGGCAAACCCGGACAATGCGGCCAGGCTCCGCCGGACGAGGAACCGTGTGTGTAACTATCGAACAAATGTTTGTCAAAATCGCGTTTACCAGGCGTGGGTGCATACACTCGCAGTAAAATATCCTTGCGACGCATCCCGTGCGCGGGCGGCCGACGACTCGATCGGAGGTCCCCAAATGCTGAAATTCCTTAACGCGCTCGCCGCCCTCGCGGCGGTGGGCACGTTCGTCATCGCGTTTCTTGACTCGTATGAGGTTCGGTTTAAGGTCCGTAGGCGCACGCGCGGTGCGGACGGTAGAAGGCATTTGCGCCGCAACAAGCGCAAATAAGAATGCCCGGGGGTCGGATCCCGGGCATTTAACAAAACCAGAAAACTAGGCCGCCCGCGCTCTCGTACACTTACGCGGGGTGCGTCGTTTTCTACTGACATTGTATCCCGAATCGCTCAGCCGATTCGGGACATTTTGAAAACTCAAATGCGGGCCCATACTCGCGCTGCGCAATGCTGCCAGGCTGCGTTACCCGGCGCGCGGCTCGCTAATCGGCTATTATTTGTTTAGACAACTTGAGTTGTAGAGGAGTGACCGGCGATGGTGCAGGGCGCCAAACATATGAAGAGCAATAAAGCCGCGGCCAACGGCGGCTCAAGCCCGCAGCCCAAACCTCAACCAAAGCCCAAGCGTCGTCGCAAGCGGCTGCCGCGCTGGGCCGATCGGCTCATCACCATCGTCATCATCCTTATTGGCGTGGGCCTTATGACCTGGCCGTGGATCTTGGACCGGCTCGAGGCCTCGGGCGTGTTCAACCAGATCAGCACCGTGTCCAGCACCGTGGACGCGCTGTCTGCCGAGGAGCGCGAGCGCATCCTGCTCCAGGCGCGCTCCTTTAACGAACAGCTGGCGGGCGAGGCCACCGAGCTTCCCGCCGACCAGATCGAGCCCTACGCCCAGCAGCTCATCTTTGACCGCGACCCCATGATGAGCTGGGTCGAGATCCCCTCCATCGATGTGAGCATGCCCATCTACCACGGCACGAGCGAGGAAGTCCTTATGGCGGGCGTCGGCCACCTGGAGGGCACGAGCCTGCCGGTGGGCGGCACCTCGACGCATTGCGTGCTCACCGCGCACTCGGGCATGCGCAACCTGAGCATGTTCGACGACATCCACTCGCTGGAGCCCGGCGACCTGGTGCTGCTGCACACCATGAACAAGACGCTCGCCTACAAGATGGTGGACTCCGAGGTCGTGCTGCCCGAGGAGATGGAGTCGCTGACCATCGAGCCCGGCGCCGACAAGGTGACGCTCGTCACCTGCACGCCCTACGGCGTGAACGACCATCGCCTGCTGGTGCATTGCGTGCGCACCAAGTACAGCAAGAAGGACGTCGACAAGCAAAAGTCGCTGGCCGGCCGCCACTGGGGCAAGCGCGAGTTTGCCGTGCTCATCGTGGTCGTAGTCATTGTGCTGTTGCTGCTGGACATCGTGATCCACGCGGTCCGCAAGCGCCGCAAGGCCAAAGCCTCGGCATAGGACATCGTTCGGAACCACCACAAAGGGGACAGGCACCTTTGTGGTGGTCGGGGCTTCTAAACCATCACAACATTCGATGAAAATCGCGATTTTGGCGAAAAGTGTCGAATGTTGTGATGGTTTTCGTTGCGGGCGGGACGGTCTTCGCTGCGGACGAGACGGTTTTCGCTATGGACGGTGCGGTTTCGTTGCAGAACCGCCAGCCCGCCGCCTGCCAGTCCGCTGTCCTCGTTACGTTTTCGCTGCATTTGGGTAAAGCACCTGCTCCAAGCGGCGTTGCCTTGTATACTAGAGCGGTTTATCTGTTATGCGGAAGGGAGCGCCTATGGCACTCAGCGAGAAAGACGTGCGCGGCATCGCCGAGTACGCAAAGATCGCACTGACCGATGACGAGCTCACCCAGATGACGTCCTACCTGAACGACGCCGTCCAGATGCTCGAGCCCGTCTTGCAATATGACTTGCCCGACGTGGAGCCCACGTTCCATCCCATCGGAAGCCTGTCCAACGTGATGGGCGATGACCTGCGCGAGCCCGAGCGCGACCTGCCGCTCGATGTTGCGCTCGAAAACGCCGGCAGCGCGCGCGACCGCTACTTCCGCGTGCCGTCCATTTTGGGAGAGGGGGAGAGCGAGTAATGGCGCAGAGCTTCGATTCCCTTACCGCCGCCCAGATCGCCGCGGGCGTTGCCGCCGGCGACTTTACCGCTACCGAGGTGGCCCAGGCCTCCCTTGCCGCCATCGAGGCGAGCGAGGGCGGGGTCCAGGCATTCCTGCAGGTGGCGCCCGAGCTTGCGCTTGAGGCCGCTGCGCGCGTGGATGCCGACCGTGCCGCAGGCAAGCCGCTGCCCCCGCTCGCGGGCGTGCCGCTGGCCATTAAGGACAACATGAACCTCGTGGGCACGCGCACCACCTGCGCTTCCCGCATGCTCGAGGACTACCAGAGCGTCTACACCGCCACCTGCGTCCAGCGCATGCTCGATGCCGGCTGCCTGCCCATGGGCAAGGCCAACATGGACGAGTTTGCCTTCGGCAGCTCCACCGAGAGCTCGGCGTTCCACCGCACCAACAACCCCTGGGATACCGAGCGCGTGCCCGGCGGCTCCTCGGGCGGCTCCGCTGCAGCCGTCGCCGCGGGCGAAGTCGCGCTCTCACTGGGCTCGGACACCGGCGGCTCCATTCGCCAACCGGCATCGCTGTGCGGCGTGGTGGGCTTTAAGCCCACGTATGGCGCCGTGAGCCGTTACGGCGTGGTTGCCTTTGGCTCGTCGCTCGACCAGGTGGGACCCTTTGGCCGCACGGTCGAGGATGTCGCGCTGGCCATGAATGCGCTTACCGGCGCGGGCCACGATCCGTACGACTGCACCAGCCAGGATTGCGCCGTCGACTTTACCGAGCATCTCAACGACAGCATCGAGGGCAAGCGCGTGGGCATCATTCCTGCGTTTATGGAGGCCGAGGGCCTGACGCCCGAGGTCAAGGCCGCTGTTCAGCGCGCCGCCCAGGAGCTGCAGAACCAGGGCGCCGAGCTGGTCGAGGTCGATCTGCCGCACCTGGACGCCGCCATCGCCGCCTACTACGTTATCGGCCCGGCCGAGGCGTTCTCAAACCTGGCCCGCTTCGACGGCATTCGCTACGGCTATCAGGAGGAGGGCTGCGCCAACCTGTCCGTCCAGAGCTCGCTTTCGCGCGCCCACGGCTTTGGTGCCGAGGCCAAGCGCCGCCAGATGCTCGGCGCCTACCTGCTGAGCTCGGGCGTGTACGACAAGTACTACTACGCTGCGCAAAAGGCCCGCACGCTCATCACGCAGGACTACGACGCCGCGTATGCCAAGGTGGACACCATCCTCATGCCCGCCTCGCCGCGCACGGCCTTCAAGTTTGGCGAGATCAGCGACCCCACGCAGATGTACCTCTCCGACCTGTACACCATTTCGCTCAACATTTGCGGCAACGGTGGCATCTCGGTGCCGCTGGGCCTGGGCGAGGACAGCAAACTGCCCGTTTCTGCCCAGCTGGTGGGGCCGGCCTTTAAGGATCGTCAGCTGCTCACGTTTGCCCGCGCCCTGGAGCGCGGCTTTGCCGATGCCGCCACGGGTGCGCCCGCGCTTTCCGTCGCGCCCGATTTTGCCGGGAAGGGAGGCGAGCTGTAATGAAGGAGCTTTCCGAGGTCCTGCAGGATTGGGAGGCCGTGATCGGCCTGGAGATCCATACCGAGCTCACCGCACTCGATACCAAGATGTTCTGCAACTGCAAGCTCAGCCACGATGACGAGCCCAACGCCAACGTGTGTCCGGTGTGCCTGGGCCTGCCCGGTGCGCTGCCGGTGCCCAACAAGCGCGCCATCGAGAGCATCGTCAAGGCCGGCCTCGCCACCAACTGCGAGATCCAGCGCCACTCGATGTTCTACCGCAAGCACTACTTCTATCCCGATATGGCCAAGAACTTCCAGACCACGCAGGGTCCGGTCGCCTTTGCCATGTACGGTCACTTGGATCTGGACGTGACCGGTCGCGGTGCCGCCGAGCGCCCCGACTGCGCGTTTGGCGAGGCCGAGGCCCAGAGCCTGGCGAGCGCCTCGGCCAACGCCGAGGGCCTGTCCACGTCCATGACGTCGACCATGCGCGAGGGTAACCAGCGCGCCGGCCATCTGGCCAGCTATGATGCGTCCAACCTGCAGATGCCCGAGCGTCGCGAGGACGGTTCCTACACGGTGCCCATCCGCATCCTGCGCATCCACATGGAGGAGGACGCCGCCAAGATGGTCCACGTGGGCGGTGCCGAGGGCCGCATTACCGCCGCTGCCGAGTCGCTCGTCGACTACAACCGCTGCGGCACGCCGCTGATCGAGCTCGTCACCGAGCCCGACTTGCGCACGCCCGAGGAAGCGCGCCTGTTTATGGAGAAGCTCCGCCGCATTTTTGTGACGCTGGGCATTTCCGATTGCTCCATGGAGAAGGGCTCCATGCGCTGCGACGGCAACGTGTCGCTGCGTCGCCGCGGCGAGACCAAGCTGGGCACCAAGACCGAGCTCAAGAACCTCAACTCGTTTAAGAGCCTGCATGACGGCCTTGCCTACGAGATCTGCCGCCAGGCCGAGGTGCTCGAGGAGGGCGGCATCATCTACCAGGAGACCCGCCACTGGGAGCCTAGTCGTAAGCGTACCGTGGTCATGCGTGTGAAGGAAACGGCCGACGACTATCGTCTGTTCCCCGATCCCGACCTGGCGCCGTTTGATCTGGACGACGAGTTCATCGACCGCTGCCGTGGCGAGATCCCCGAGCTGCCCGATGCCAAGCGTGTCCGTTTTGAGGCCGACTTTGGCATTAAGACGGCCGATGCCGAGCAGATTGCCGGCGACCCCGAGTTTGCCGACTTCTTTGAGGCCGCCGCTGCCGGTATGGCTGGCAAGGAGGCCCAGACGGTCGCAAACCTGCTGGTCAACGAGATGATTGCCTACCTTAAGGGCGCGGGCGTGTCGCTCGCCGAGTCCGGCATTGCGCCGGCTCAGGTGGCAGCGCTGGCCAAGCTGCTGGCGACCGATGCCATCAGCTCCAACCAGGCGCACGAGGTCTTTGAAGCCATGGCCCAGACCGGCGACGACCCCAATAAGATCGTCGACGAGCGTGGTATGCATCAGGTGAGCGATGCCGGCGCGCTGCAGCCGATCGTGGACGAAGTGCTGGCGAACTGTGCCGATCAGGCGCAGCAGTATCGTGACGGCAACCAGAAGGTCATCGGCTTTTTGGTGGGCCAGTGCATGAAGGCGAGCCGTGGCAAGGGCAACCCGAAGCTCTTCAACGAGTTGCTGAGAACGTCGCTCTCGTAAACGGGAACCGAGGGGCCGGGCGCAGGGCCTTGCCTCTCAATTTCGGACAGTCCTGACTCACGACGGAGGCGCCACTGGCGCCTCCTGTTCGTGCGGAACTCATTGAGAGGCAAGGCCCTGCGCCCGGCCCCTCGGTTCCGTGACGACTCGGCCGTTCGGGTCAGGCGGGCTGATAGGAAAGATGGTGACGGAGGCGCAAAATGCGCCTCCGCCTTTTCAATGTGATGAAAGTGTGGCGAAATGAGCTTAAAACTTCCGTAAATGTGATAAATGTCACGTTTTACCTAAGGTAAAATGTGAGAAATATCACGTTTACGGAAGTTTCTTTGCGGGAGGTTCGGTCATGCAGCGAGATATCATTGCCAAGCTTAACGCTTGGAAAGCGTCAGAATATCGTAAGCCGCTTATCCTTAAGGGGGCGCGCCAGGTTGGAAAGACGTGGGCGCTTAAGGAGTTCGGCCGAACCTCGTACCTCAATTTTGTGTATCTGACGCTCGAGGAGCCGTCACCTGGGGTACAGAGCGAGTACGCTCAGTTTTTCGAAGGTACGCGCGATCCTCGACGGATCATCTCAAATCTTTCCCTGGCACTTGGACAGCCTATCGAGCCCGGCGAAACGCTGCTTATTATTGATGAGATCCAGGATTGTCCTTCTGCGGTCGGCGCCCTTAAATACTTCTGTGACGAGGCCCCCGAGTATCACGTCGCATGCGCAGGGTCTTTGTTGGGCGTTCGCTTGTCCCGTGAGACCAGCGCTTTTCCGGTGGGAAAGGTCGAGTTCATGGAGATGCGCCCCATGAGCTTTTCCGAGTTTCTGAAAGCCGAGGGCGCTGCAAACTACGACGAATACCTTGGCGGCCTGGATCAGATCGAGACAGTGCCCGATTTCTTCCATGTCCGTCTCGTCGAGCATCTTCGTCGTTATTTTGCATGCGGCGGCATGCCAGAGGCTCTTGGCCGGTGGGTGGAGACGGGCGATATCGTTCAGGTCGATAAGGTGTTGTCTGATCTCTTGGATTCCTACGAGCGCGATTTTGCCAAGCATGGTGGCCGTGCGCAGTTCGCCAAGCTTTCACAAATATGGAACTCGATTCCAGCTCAGTTGGCGCGCGAGAACAAAAAGTTCGTTTGGGGTGCGGTGCGCGAGGGGGCTCGTGCTCGAGAATACGAGGATGCTCTGGAATGGCTTGCCGATGCTGGGCTCATCACGGCGGTTCGCCTTAATGCTGCTGGTGGTGTGCCGCTCTCTGCGTACGATGACCTCAAGGCATTTAAGGTCTACTGTCTTGATGTCGGCTTGCTGCGCCGCATGGCAAGGCTGGATGCGTCCGCTTTTGCCATCTCGGATGCGCTATTTTCGGAGTTCAAAGGTTCGTTCGCCGAGAACTATGTGCTTCAGGCATTACTTTCACAGTTAGATGCTGCTCCGCGTTATTGGACAAACGAGAAGCCGAAGCACGAAGTCGATTTTTTGATTCAAGTCGGAAACGAAATCGTTCCCGTCGAGGTCAAATCGGGAGAGGTCGTTCATTCCAAGAGCCTTAAGTACTATGCCGACAAGCATGCGGAGACGACTCCATTGAGGGTCCGCTACTCACTTAAGAATCTAAAGCTCGACGACGGGGTGCTCAACATTCCGTTGTATTTGGCTGATCGATCTGTCCCTCTTATCAAAAAGGCGCTTGATCGTGCACATCTTGACGTTTAGATCCTGGGTGAGCTGACGGGCGGCGGCTAATTAATCGCTCCGTTACGGCCAGGGAGCCTGGGCCTTAGCGATGCTTGCTTCGCCAAGCCGTGGGTGTCATGCCGGTGTGTTGCTTGAAGGCTTGGGCGAAGGCGGCCTGCTGAGGGTAGCCTAGACGCTCTGCCACCTGCGCTATCGTGAGCGCGCTATCGGCCAAAAGGTCCTGCGCTCGCTCCATACGGCGTCTGCGAATGTAGGCGCCCAGGGATTCGCCAGTTTGGGCCTTAAAGGTGGCGCATAGTTTGGAGCGGCTTGTGTAGAGCCTCTCGGCCACCTCGCTGATGCCCACACGCCTGCCTTTGTCGAGCGCGCGCTCAATCATCGCCGTTGCTTCTTCGGCAATGGTTATGCTGACGCGTGTGCCTGCCGCCTGCCGCGCCTGCTTGTGGGCCGCGCGCGAACAGGCGAGCTCCGCGACCATGGTCTCCACGATGCCCTGCATATAGACGTGTCCACCTACGGTGCGGGCGCGGTCCTCGTTAATCCGGCGCAGCGTGTGGCAGATGGCAGACGTCGCTTCCTCGTGCCATGACTCGGCAAACGCCTCAAAGATTCCCGCGAACTCGGTGGGATAGCGGTGCTCCAGTTCGTCAAAATATCCAGGCAAAAAGAGCACCGAGCGCGAGTGATAAAGCTCCCCCGCAAACAGCGGGCTTAATTCCTCGCCACAGCTATCTTGGATAAAGCTGCAAACGGCGTTGTTTGGCCACGGTCCATGCAATGGTTTGAGGTTCGCGGGCGTTATGCCAGCCTCGGGCATGCATGTAAGCGTGGGCGCGCTGACTTCGCTCACGCAGGCGTATGGCTCGGGTGTGTATTCGGCCAGGTACATATCGTGCGTCGGGGTTATGAAATGCTCCATGACGATGCAGGCGGGGGAGAGAGGCATGATCCATGCGCGGCCGTGCGCCCGGTCGTTTGCCACCTCGCCGGTAAAGACGGCGCCCTTGCCGGTAAGCTCCAGGCCAAACTGCTCAAATTGCGGTGCGTAGAGCTCGGTTATGTCGGTCGCTGCCCGCCGTATTTGCAAAAGCGTTCCTTTCCTTTGCGGAAACGTCCACGCCTGGCTTGATTGTGAGCCATGGCTAACACATCAATGATAAGTTCATTACGGTTAACTCTCAAGCCGTTAGAAAGGAATCTCATGGCAAAGGGATCAAAAAGGGAGGGTGGAGGCATCGGCGAGTTGCTCGCGTATGCCGGCGACCGTAAATTCCTAACTTATTTGGGCATGGCTCTCTCGGCGCTCTCGCAGCTGCTGAGCTTTGGCCCGTACGTGTGCATCTGGTTTGTCGCGCGAGACCTTATCGCTGTGGCGCCTAACTGGAGCGAAGCCACCGATATCGCGATGTATGGCTGGTGGGCCGTTGGTTTTGCCCTGGCAAGCATCGTAGTTTATTTCGTGGGGCTCATGTGCACGCACCTGTCTGCGTTTCGCTGCGCGTCCAATATCCGCAAGACTACGAGCGAGCACCTGCTTAAGCTGCCGCTTGGCTACTTTGACACGCACTCCACCGGTGAGCTGCGCCGTATTGTAGACGGATGCGCCGCCTCCACCGAGACCCTGCTCGCGCACATGTTGCCCGATATCGCCGGCGCCACCGCCATGGTCGTGGGCTTGCTCGTGCTGCTTTTCGCCCTCGATTGGCGTTTGGGGGTGGCATGCCTTATCTCGGTCGTCGTTTCGCTTGGCGCCATGGCCACCATGATGAGCGGCAAAGGCGCCGAGTTCATGAAGGCCTACATGGGAGCGCTGGTCAAGATGAACAAGACCGGCACCGAATACGTACGCGGCATCCCCGTGGTCAAGGTGTTTCAGCAGACGGTCTACTCCTTCAAGGCCTTCCACGATGCGATTGCCGAATACGCGGACATGGCACAAAGCTATGCGGGCACGTTCTGCCGAGGTCCGCAGGTACTCAACCTTACGGCGCTCAACGGCCTCGTGGCATTCTTTTTGCCGGTGGCGTTGCTGTTGGCGCCGGGCGAGACGGACTTCGCGCATTTTATGGCAAACTTCACGTTTTACGCGATATTTTCGGCCGTGGTACCGACGGCCATGACCAAGCTCATGTTTGTGGGCGAGGCCTCTCAGATGAGTGCCGATTCGCTGGCTCGCATCCGAAGCATCATGGATTCCAAGCAGCTCTCCGTGCCCGCCCAACCCAAGCACCCTGCCGGCAGCGACGTACGATTTGAGGATGTGAGCTTTACCTACGAGGGTGCCGAAGCGCCTGCCATCAACCATGCGAGTTTTAGCGTTTCCGCTGGTAGCACCCTCGCCCTGGTGGGTCCCTCGGGTGGCGGTAAGTCAACCTGCGCAAGCCTGATCCCGCGTTTTTGGGATGTTTCCTCGGGTCGAGTGCTCGTAGGCGGTGTGGACGTTCGCGATATGGATCCGCACGAGCTTATGGACCAGGTTGCCTTCGTGTTCCAGACCAACCAGCTGTTCCGGCAAACACTTGCCGATAACGTGCGCGCCTCCAAGCCTACGGCCACTGACGACGAAGTGCGTGCGGCCCTCTCCGCAGCTCAATGCGATGACATTGTGGCCAAGCTCCCACAGGGCATCAATACCATGCTCGGCGCCGGCGGAGCATATCTTTCGGGCGGCGAGGTCCAACGCGTGGCACTCGCCCGCGCGATCCTTAAAGACGCGCCTATCGTGGTGCTCGATGAGGCCACGGCGTTTGCCGATCCCGAGAACGAGGCGCTCATCCAGCGCGCCTTTAGCAAGCTGGCGGCGGGCCGCACGGTCATTATGATTGCGCACCGACTCTCGACTGTAGTGGGCGCAGACCAAATCGTGGTGCTCAACCAGGGCAGCGTACAGGAGTCGGGTACCCATGCCGAGTTGCTGTCCCAAGAGGGCCTGTATGCCAGGATGTGGGCCGAATACGAACAGGCCGCGAGCTGGAAAATCACTGCAGCGACCGCGGATGCCGCCGTCACGAAGGGAGGCGAGGCCTAAATGTTCGCCTCATTCCAAAAGAAGTATTTCCTATCCGATAAAGGCGTCGCCGGAGTAAAACGCGGCATTTTCTGGACCACGCTCACCAATCTCATTACCATGGCCGGCATGGGCTTTTTATTCCTGGTCATGGCCGGTTTTGTCGAGCATCTCGCCACCGGCGCCGACCTGCCGGATACCCTGCCGATCGTGGGCGGCCTCGTGGTCTTTTTCGTGTTGCTCTTTGCCTCTAACTGGCAGCAGTATTACTACACCTACTGCATCTTCTACGAGGAGTGCGGCAAGCAGCGCATGGAGATTGCCGAGCGCTTGCGCAAACTGCCGCTGTCGTTCTTTGGTCGTCGTGATCTGGCCGATTTAACCGAGACCATCATGGGTGACGTCCAGGCCATGGAGCACGCCTACAGCCACGTGCTGGGAGAGCTTTGGGGTGCCATCATCGCAAGCGCCATTGTGTTCGTGGCGTCGCTGTTCATTTGTTGGCAGCTGGCGATCGCGGCGTTTTGGAGCGTGCCTGTGGCCTTTGCGGTGCTGTATCTAACGCGCGGTCCCATGATCCCGGTGTTCGACCGTGTACGTGCCGAGAAGGTCAAGGTTACCGAGGCAATTCAAGAGACGCTCGACTGCGTTCGCGAGATCCGCGCCACCAACCAGGAGGCCCATTATCTTGAGGGACTCAACGTTGTGATCGATGCCGAGGAGCGCGAGACCACCAGAGGTGAGCTCGCCAATGGGCTTTTGGTCAACTCCGCCTTTGCCATCCTGCGCCTGGGGATTGCCACCACGTTGGTCACGGGCGCCGCGATGGTCGCCTCCGGGCAGGTCGACTTTTTGGTGATGTTTGCCTTCCTGCTTATGGTGAGCCGTATCTACGCGCCGTTTGATCAGGCCCTTATGCTCGTGTCGGAGCTGTTTGCCGCAGAGTCATCGGCCAAGCGCATGCGTTCCATCATGGAAGAGCCTGTGGCGCGGGGCAGCGAGAAATTTGAGCCCGTGGGCCACGATGTGGTGTTCGATCACGTGGCATTTGGCTATGGTGCGGGCGAGGATGGCCGTGCCGGCGAGAAAGTTCTTACCGATGTGAGCTTTACCGCCAAGGAAGGCGAGGTCACGGCACTGGTCGGTCCTTCGGGTTCCGGTAAGTCTACGGTGAGCCGCCTGGCCGCGCGCTTTTGGGATGCCACCGCGGGCAAGGTTACCGTGGGTGGCGTGGATGTTGCGAGCGTTGATCCCGAGGTACTTCTGCGCGACTACGCCATTGTGTTCCAAGACGTGCTGCTCTTTGACGATACGGTGATGGGAAACATCCGCCTCGGGCGTCGTGATGCCACCGATGAGGAAGTGCTTGCGGCTGCGCGTGCCGCCAACTGCGATGAGTTCGTGAACCGCATGCCGCAGGGCTACGACACCATGATCGGCGAGAACGGCTCCAAGCTGTCCGGCGGCGAGCGCCAGCGTATCTCCATCGCCCGCGCGCTGCTCAAAGACGCGCCCATCGTCCTTTTGGACGAGGCCACGGCGAGCTTGGATGTGGAGAACGAGACCGTGGTACAGCAGGCACTCTCCCGTCTGCTTACAGGTAAGACGGTTATCGTTATTGCCCACCGTATGCGTACGGTGGAAAATGCCGACAAAATCGTTGTGCTCAAGGATGGTGTGGTTGCCGAGCAGGGTACTCCGGCGCAGCTTAAGGCGGCAGGCGGAGAATTTGCCCGCATGGTCGCACTGCAAAAGGAAGCGGCTGCCTGGCAGCTGTAGGAATGTGACAAAGGGACAGTCCCTTTGTCATGTTGAGTTCACCCCCATAGTTTCCAAAAAGTTAACCTTTGTTGACCTCAATAGTTAGATAAACTAAACTATTTTCCAAAAGTGTGCTCGAGTAAACTTGTTTACTCGGGTGCTGAGGCACCGTGCCGCGTCCAATGCGGCAAAAGGGAGAAGCAACATGAAGAAGTCGACGTTCAATACCCTGCTTGTCGGTGGCGGTTTTCTGCTTGGCACGGCCGGCATCAAGCTGCTCACCAGCGCTCCGGTAAAGAATGCCTGCGTGCAGGGTATCGCGTGCGGTATGCGCGTCAAGAACTGCTACCAGGACATGGTCGAGCAGGCCAAGGCCAATGTCGACGATATGGTTGCCGAGGCTGCCTACATCACCCAGAGCGAGGCCGCTGCTGACGAGGCAGCCGAGTAACGCTCCCAGGCACAAACTATGAGATTCTCGATTATCAGCGAGATCCCCGGCAGGACCCGTCTTCAATTGGCGGGTCCTGTGCCAGAGAGCGATCTCGATGCACTTCTTAAGCTTGGTGGCGACATCGACGGCGTGCGCAAGGTGCGCGTGTATGGCCGCATTGGTCAGATGGCGCTGGAGTACGATGAGCCGCGCCGCGCGAGCGTGCTCGACGCCCTGGGCGCACTCGATGCTCAAGCTATCGCCGATGCCAAGTCGGGTTACGTGATGCAACTCGAGCCGCGCAAGCACAAACTCGTTATGGACCTGGCGACACTCGTCGGTGCCCATTACGCACGTCGCTGGTTCTTGCCGACGCCTCTGCGTGCGGTGTTTGTCGTGGCCGGTTACATGGCATTTTTGCGCGCTGCCCTTCATGAACTGGCGCAGCCGCGCCTGACCGTTCCCGTGCTCGACGCTTCGGCCATCGGCATTTCGTTCGTCAAGCGTGATGTCGACACCGCGGGCCAGACGATGTTCCTGCTCAACGTGGGCGAGCTGCTCGAGGACTACACCCGCGCCATGAGCGAAAACGAGCTCATCAACTCGCTGCTCGACGTGCCTGACAAGGCGCAAAAGGTCGTCAGCGACACCGAGGTAAGCGTTGCCGCGACCGAGCTCGAGCCCGGTGACTTGGTGGCCGTGCGCACCGGCATGTCCATTTGCATCGACGGTGTTGTCGAGCAGGGAAGCGCCATGGTCAACCAGGCGACCCTGACCGGCGAGCCGCTTGCCGTCGAGCGCAGCGCAGGTGACGATGTGTTTGCCGGAACCGTCGTGGAAGACGGCAGCATCTTGGTGCGCGTGCGCGCCAACACGGCTCAGACCAAGCTCCGCTCGATCGTCTCGCTCGTGCAGACGGCCGACTCGCTCAAGTCCGAGGGCCAGTCGCATATGGAGGACCTTGCCAACAAGATCGTCCCGTGGAACTTCCTGCTCGCGGGCCTGGTTGCGCTTACCACCCGCAGCCTCATCAAGACCTCAGCGGCGCTGATGGTCGACTACTCGTGCGCACTCAAGCTCACGGGTTCCGTCGCCGTCATGACTGCCATGAGCGATGCTGCCAAGATGGGCGTCATGGTCAAGGGCGCAAAGTACTTTGAGTCGTTTGCCAAGGCCGACACCATTGTGTTTGATAAGACCGGCACGCTCACCGAGGCTCAGCCGCGCCTGGCTTGCGTGCTCACGACCGACGGCTGGAGCGAGGACGAGGTCCTGCGCCTTTCCGCTTGCTTGGAGGAGCATTTCCCTCATCCGGTAGCACGCGCCGTGGTCAATGCGGCACGTGAGCGTGGACTCGAGCACCGCGAGCGCCATGCCGCCGTCGAGTACATCGTGGCACACGGCATCGCTTCGTCCATCGAAGGGCGTCGCGCCATCATCGGTTCCGCGCACTTTGTATTTGAGGACGAGAGCGCGCAGCTCGAGTCCGACATTAAGGAGCGCATTGAGTCCCAGATGCAGGGCCTGTCGCCGCTGTATCTGGCGGTCGATGGCAAGGTTGTCGGCGTGCTCGGCATCGAGGATCCGCTCAAGCCCGGGGTCCGTGAGGCCATCGCCGACCTGCATGCGCTGGGCGTCAAACATGTCGTTATGCTCACGGGCGACTCCGAGCGCACGGCCGAGCGCATTGCGCGCGAGGCGGGTGTCGATGAGTTTAAGGCCGAGCTGCTGCCCGAGGACAAGTACGCCTATGTGGAGCGCATTAAGGGCGAGGGGCGTCACGTTGCCATGGTGGGCGACGGCGTTAACGATTCGCCGGCGCTCGGTTTGGCCGACGTGGGCTTGGCGATGGGTGGCGGAAGCGACATCGCCAAGGAGGTCGCCGATATCATCCTGACTGACACGGATCTCGCCGCGATCGTGCGCCTGCGCCGCATGAGCCAGGGGCTTATCGACCGTCTGACGAGTTCGTATTCCAAGGTGATGCTCACCAACTCGGCGCTGTTGGCATTGGGTATTACCGGCATGATTACTCCGCAGGCGTCGTCACTGCTGCACAACGGCTCGACGATCGCCTACAGCCTGAGCAACGCGAAGGCATACCTGCGTTAGGGTTTTCGATTGAGCTTATGGCCTGCATTCGGGCGGTACCGCAGCCGCCAGGGTGCAGGCCTTTTTAGGCAAGTGCAGCTTTGATGGCGGGGACTTCGGTGAGCTGCTCGGCTGCCTTTTCGTCGGAGCTGTCGAGTGCTGCCAAGCTGCGGTAGACCCACTCGTTGACCTGGGTGTTCTTGACGCCTGCGGTCTGCATAAGGGCGCCTACCTCGCGGATTGCTGCGAACAGATTGGCTTTGGGACCCGCGAGCTCGACCTCGATGCCGTGGTAGGCGGTCACGCCGCGGTTCTCACTCACGTGGTCGATAAAGCCCTCGACGGTCTCAAGCTGCTGGGCGAGAGCTGCATTATCGTCGGCGTCCAGCGCGACGAGTGCGTTCGATACCGTGAGGGCGGGATGTCCGCAGGGGACAAAGCCTTCGATGACATCCATAGCTTCGGTAATGGTTGAGCCCAGGCCTGCGAGGGCATTGACGAGTTGCTGTTTGGTATCCATGACGGTCCTTTCGACGGGTCAATTTTGCTTGGCGAAAATATACGTGACGCGATCGGTAGCAAAAGTGCGAAGTGCGGCGCACATTGGGGTCTTCACAGCTCGTGCATAGAACAGCTGTCCGCTTTCAGAACGTGGTAAGATAACACTCCACAAGCGGGGCTCGCCCCGCATGTTCCTTGAAAAGTCGACGGGTGTTGGGTGCTCGTGCCCAATGCCATCCAGACTTTCCCGACATTCGGGGGCGACTGGTTTCGACACGATAGCTCTGAGAGAGGAAGCAAGCCGAGGTCTCCTCGCCTCGTTAAACAGGGGTACCGTCAAATTGAATTGACAACAACTCTTCTTTTGAGCCTATGGCTCTCGCTGCTTAGTTTATAGCGGCGCGTCAACCCGGTGATTTCCCCGACACCGGCGCGACGTCATTTTAGGGGAATGCTCCTGCGCACGTAATCGGTATGGCGCAGGCTAAGACCGAACCGGTTAGGACGCCGCGAGCGTGTCGCTGCGCGCAAAGCGTCCGAGACTAAACCAGCGACTGAGCTTGGAGATGCCAATCAGGGGGCTTTCGTGGACCGGAGTTCGATTCTCCGCGCCTCCACCATAAGTAACAGGCAGGTAGATACTCATATCTACCTGCCTTTTTATTTCCAGTCCGTACCGCGGAGAATCGAACTCTGTGCAGGGCGCGGGCGTAAAGAAAACGCGTGAGCGTTTTTAGCCCGCGGGCGAGGACGCCGACAGGCGGCCGAAGCCGGTGCGGATTTGCGAAGCAAATACGCGGATTCTCTGCGCAAAGCCCCAGCCCAATATCAATGCGATGTTATCGAATCTCAGCCGGCCATGCCCCGCACCAACGGAACCCCCAAACCGCGGAGAATCGAACTCTATGCAGGGCGCGAGCGTTAAGCAAACGCCTCAGTGACGTAGAGTGGGGCGCGCTTTCCCAATGGCGGTCCAAGCGGAAAGCGCATCCCGGAATCCGCATTCAGACTGGGACGTAGTTTCCGGATGACACATCAAGCGGAAACTACGTCCCGGAATCCTCATTCGGAATGGGATGCAATTTCCAAGTGAATGGCTAGCGGAAAGTTCGTCCCGGAATCCGCGCTCAGACTGGGACACGCTTTCCGCTTCACCTGCCGCCTCGAAAACCCATGCGCCCTCCATCTCAAAACTGGGTAGAAGAAAGCCAAAACGCAATCGCAGGAGGTCAATATGACTGCAGAAGATAAGGCAAAGAACG
>ENA-OWZU01000138-OWZU01000138.1-human-gut-metagenome-genome-assembly--contig:-NODE-138-length-27775-cov-19.799459_pt1 | contig 27775 bp, 28 predicted proteins | sample MGYA00249263_ERZ652121 | MGnify/ENA primary metagenome ERZ652121 (study PRJEB26925, sample SAMN05827113) | human gut metagenome | biome: ENVO:2100002; feature: ENVO:00000062; material: ENVO:00002003... | reverse complement strand
TCGCTGTCTATAAAGGTTTTTTGATTTTTTTATGCATTTGATATTGCAATTAAGCCTATTTTTTTATATTTCGTTTTAATAAGCATGCTATTGAATCATTATCATACTATCAATTTACTAAGTTCTTTTAGATCACTCATTCTTATTATTTTGATAGATTTTTTTGGCAATAAAAGTACTAACTGGGAAAAAATGACTGCTATAATTAAACCAATTATAATTTCATTAAAAATAATAGTGATAAATAGTAAAATTATACTAGTCAAAAACAAACTAAGAATATTAATCTTATCCTCTCTCATGTAAATCTCCTTCAAAGATGAAATACAAATAAGCATTTCAATCATACTTAAATCAGTGATTAAAAAGTTATCTATACCTTATTTAAACTAAAATTCCCTCCTATTCTTCCTCACAAGATACATGATCCAACTAACACTATTTCCAATTAGTACCAGTACAAAACTAGGCGTAATCCATGTTTCAGATATAAACAATAAAGATATACATCCTACTCCAAAAATTAAAATACTTATCAACAAATACTTCAAAAATAGGCCCATATTATATCCTTTTTACCAAATAATATCTATTACTTACTCATTGACTTTCCAATCAGTATAAACTACCTTATCCAGTTCTGCTAGATTTAGTAATTCTTGTTTTGCTTTTATAACTAGAGGCGAAGCGTTATCCTCGTTTATTTCACTTAGTTCCGCCCAAAATTCATCATCTGAATCGTTAATGCCGTCTCCGACTAAAATAGGCAATGATTTTTTCTCACTCGTTAAATCTATTTCAATATTATAAAATACCATGAGATGATGGACCATAACATCGTCTTTTTCTTCTTTAACAAACACATCCGTATCAATTTATAACTAACAATCCCTCTATATCAACATCCATCTACCAAAAAACCGCATCACTTATGATACGGTTCGCCTTTAATAATCCGAAAGGCACGGTATATTTGTTCGACTAAAATAAGGCGCATGAGTTGATGTGGGTAGGTCATTTTTCCAAATGAAATTTGTGCATCGCTACGTTTCATGACGGCTTGGCTAAGTCCTAGTGAACCACCTATGACAAAGACGAAGCTGCTTTTACCTTGGATCGTTTGCTGGTTTAGTTGTTGGGCGAAGGCTTCACTTGATGGGTTCTTTCCTTCGATGGCTAATGCGTAGACGTATTCTTGGTCTTTGATTTTGGCTAAGATGCGCTCGCCTTCTTTGTCTTTGACTTGGATCATTTCGGCTTGGCTTAAGTTTTCGGGTGCTTTTTCGTCAGATACTTCGATTAATTGGATTTTTGCATAGCCGCTTAGGCGCTTGGCGTATTCATTGATGCCTGCTATGAGATACTTTTCTTTTAATTTTCCGACAGAGATTATTTTGATGTTCATTGTATCCGCCTTTCTTTTACTTTCTTATTATACACAACTTTTCCACAGGTTTTGAATTTTCTGGCTAAAAACATTGCTGATTTTATTTATAAAAGGTTGTTATTTCGCTTGTTTTTGTAAGAACACCCGTTTGTATCCACAGATTCCATGAGTTATGCACATTTCTGTGGATAACTATGGTCGACATATCCCATACTATCCACATAGTTATCCACGTGAATGGTGGATAATCTTTCGAAGGTTTTTCATTAAATTAACCGCATTTCAGCAACAATTCTTCATATTTTTTTCAAATTCTCACAGTAGACTAAAAATGAAAATAAGCTTATACTATTAGTAAGTTATCCATATGGGAGGAAACAATATGAAAACCAAATCTTCTTCACTAGTTAAAAAAATAGGTATTAGCCTACTTAGTGGTGTTGTCGGTGGTGCGTTAAGTTTTGGTGGGTTGTATTATATCGCAAATGGCAATCAATCCAGTAGCTCAACATCAAGTGTTTCATCCACTACTAGCTCAGGCAAAACAACTGTCAGCAATGTAACATATAATGTGACGAGCGATGTAACAACGGCTGTCTCAAAAGTCCAAGATGCCGTTGTATCCATCATTAATTTGCAAAGCACTTCAAGTAATGATCAATTGGGTGGATTATTTAGATCTGATGAGAGCAATAGTTCTTCCAATGATAGTACGCTTGAGATTGCCAGTGAAGGTAGTGGTGTCATTTACAAAAAGTCTGGTGACACTGCCTATATCGTAACCAATAATCACGTTGTTGAAGGTCAAAAGGAACTACAAGTTGTCTTAGCTGATGGTACGAAAGTAACCGCTACGCTTGTTGGGACAGATTCTTATACTGACTTGGCTGTCTTAAAGATTTCTTCAAGTAAAGTCACAACAGTCGCTACGTTTGGTGATTCATCTGCCTTGAAAGTTGGTGAACCTGCGATTGCGATTGGTTCTCCATTAGGATCTGAATACGCAAATTCAGTAACAGAAGGAATCATTTCTTCCTTAAATCGCCAAGTAACTAGTACCAATGATGAAGGGGAAGCCGTTAGTATCAACGCTATCCAAACCGATGCCGCGATCAATCCTGGTAATTCTGGTGGCCCACTGATTAACATTGAAGGCCAAGTCGTTGGGATTAACTCAAGTAAGATTGCAAGTTCATCTTCTTCAAGTTCTGGTGTAAGTGTTGAAGGAATGGGCTTTGCTATTCCTAGTAATGATGTCGTCACAATTATTAATCAATTGGAAAAAAATGGTAAAATTACTCGACCTGCTTTAGGCGTTTCCATGTATGACTTGAGATCGATTTCGAGTGAACAACAAGAAGAAATTCTAAAAGTACCAAGCACTGTGAAACAAGGTGTCGTCATCTTAAATGTGGCAAACGGCACTCCTGCTGAAAAAGCCGGCTTAGAAAAATATGACGTCATTACAAAGATTGACGGCAAAGAAATCACTAGCACGACGGAATTACGAGCAGCACTTTATGCCAAATCAGTCGGTGATACGATGAAGATTACATTCTATCGTGAATCAAAAGAAAAAACAGTGACAGTTGAATTAACTGTCGATCAATCGATATTGAATCAAAGTAGTTCATCCTCATCTAATTCTGGTGAATAAAACAAACAGTAAAAAAGCGTTTAGCCCGACTTGTTATTCGGAGCTAAACGCTTTTTTTTACTTAAATGCCGACCCTGTTTCGGCATCTTGAGGCAATTCTAAGATGCCTCTTTTTTTAGGCGCATTCGTCAGTTGCAATTCTTTTGCGGAGCAGATCATCCCTGCACTCGCTACACCACGTAGTTCTCCTGGCCAAATAAGTAGACCATCTGGCATCATTGCACCTGGTTTGGCGACGACGACTTTTAGTCCTTTACGGATATTCGGCGCACCACATACGATTTGGAGCACTTTGCCTTCATCGACTTTTACTTTGGTAATCGACAAGTGATCACTATCTGGATGAGCTTCACACTCTTGTACATAGCCCACGACAAATTTTGGTTCAGCATCTTTGACGACTGTTTCTGAAAAGCCAGCTTCTTGAATGAGTTCATTAATGGTAGCTAATTGAGCATCTGTCAGCGTTACTTGGCCGTTGCCTTCTATAGTCATTTTTTCAGAAATGGCAAATAGATTCCAGCCAATTGTGCGGCCGTCTTCTGTTGTTAATTTAGCGACATTTCCTTGACGTTGCACTTGTTGTTTCATTCCACGATCGTCAGCTAGTACAATCAATAATGTGTCACCGACGTATTCTTTGTTATATGCAAAAATCACGTTTGTTCCTCCTCAGTTTTCATACGCTTTCTATCTTACCAAATTTTTTGTGATTCAGCTTGGTTGATGAAAGAATTTTTAGTTTTTTGCCTGCTTGTCTTGTGTTGCACTCGGTTGGGTATAACCATATAGATGCAAGAGACCGGATATATATTCCCCCAGATAGACTGCACCCATCGTCTCAAAGCCTTGTTTTTGCACTTGTGAAATCAACCATTCTTCATCTTTGTCAATTAATTCTAACACGTCTGTATTCGAAAGACCGTCGACAATGATCGGGTAGCGCAAATTTTCATCGCCAAATTCAATAATGGTTAATTGACCGTTTTGTTCCAAGATTGCCCGTTTCACTTGGCTAATTTCATAAATACCATTTGAGCGTAACTTAAACATCAAATCATTGGCCGAGATGCCATTACTTAAACAAACGTCCACCTGTACCTCCCCATTTTGAATAAGGGTCATTGGCTTGCCATCGACTAGCATTTTGATGAAGCGATTGTGTTCTTTAATAAATTTAAGAATAAATACAAGTAATGTCCAAATAATTAATACGAGCACAAATTGCAATACCGTAATCGTATCATTGTAAATAATCCCGCCAATAATGCCCCCGAGAACATAGTTTTGGATTTGATCGATGGCGGATGTCGGCGCTAAGTTGCCTTTGCCTAATAAATTAATTTGCACAATCAGGCATAAAATACCTAAAGCAAATTTGATAAAAATTGGCGTATAAAATTGCATAGCTGTCTCCTCTCTACTGTGTAACAAGCACAATATCTGTATTTACCAGCTGTGTTTTTGCTAATGTAAATGACTGTCCATCTTGGCTCAAGTCGACTCGATAATAGCTGTCGTCAATTTTCACTAATAATTCATCGACAAGTTGTGTGTTGTTCACATAGATTTCATCTTCAGAGACGTGTTTCATATGTGCGACTCGTTGCACGAATGTCACCATTGTGGAAATGCCAGTGTGTTGACTACGATTGGACTCATAGTTTGAAAATTGAATGCCGGTGATTAATAATAAAATCAAAAAGAAAATAATACTTAGATCACGATATTTTGTCTGCAAACGATGCTTCATATAAAGACTAAATACCAAAAGTAATAGTCCAAGTACGACAAATAATAATCCGTATTTAAAAAGGTCATTGACCGTCGCTTGGTTTTTTAAAAATTCTACGCTGTAAAAAGACATCTGCTCACTTCTTTCAAGTCTAGTGTAGCATTGGACGAAAACGAAAAAAAGCCTTGATTACCAGACTTTCACAAAGAACTTCTTTGCTCCAATCTCGTAATCAAGACAAATAGCGAATTATTTTTCTTCTTCCTTAGGTGAAACGATCAACACATCGCAACGTGCTTCACGTATGACGTAGTTTGCGACACTTCCTGTAATAAAGCGTTCAGCGGCATTTAAGCCTGATTGACCGACCATAATCAAGTTGGCATCAAATTTTTCTGGCAATTCTTTCCCAATCATTTGCTTCGCAGAGCCAAATGCTAAGACTGTTTCGACATTTGTGAAATCAACAGACTTCGCGTAGTTTTCTAATTCTTCCAACAAGGTACTGCCCATTTCTTTTTCATGATCCAAGACGGATTCATTTAATGGTGCATAGCCCATAAATGAAGACATTGGTTGATCCACGATATACGCTACAACGACGCGGCCATTGTTCCGACGTGCGACCTCAACTGCTTTTTTGTATGCATCTTCTGCTTGGGAAGAGCCATCTACTCCAACTAAAATTGTTTGATATCTTTGTTCCATTGTCGTCACCTTTTCTCAATTTTTTGGAAGATGGGTTAAAAATTCCGCGATTTCAGCTTTCGTCTTGCGGTCTTTATTGACTAAGCGGCCTAATTCTTTGCCGTCTTGAATCACGACAAAGCTTGGAATACCAAAAATATCCCATTTGCTGGCTACGTCCATGTATTTGTCACGATTTACCTCGATAAATTGATAATCAGGAAACATCGCTTCAATTTCTGGCATACTTGGATGAATGTAGCGGCAGTCGCCACACCAATCTGCCGTAAAAAAGAAAACATTTTTCCCTTTTTCAACGTAGCTAGCTAACTCTTCAAGACTTTCTGGAATAATCATATGTTCACCTTCTTTTCGTAGTATACTCTTTTTTTTCTTTTGCTCATTTGCGTTTCATACAGACAATTCTTTTCAACAAAAGTTATTTACCTTTGACGATGGTATCGACTGTCGAGCGGTCTAAGCCTTTGAGTGTTTGGATTAACATTTCTCTCGCCGCATCAAAATCACGAATGCTAAACATCGTTTGATGAGTATGGATGTAGCGACCACAGACACCGATCACACTACTTGGAATTCCTTCATTGGCCACATGGGCTGCTCCAGCGTCGGTGCCGCCTTTGGATACAAAATATTGATACGGAATATGATGCGTACTAGCAATATCTAACAAGTATTCTTTCAATGCTGGCAACATAATCAACCCTGGATCAAAGATACGCAACAATGTACCTTCGTCTAAATGACCAAATGTGCCATTCGTCGTCACTGTATCATCCGCTGCTGAGCAATCGACCGCAAAGAAAATATCTGGTTTGAATTTTGTCACAGATACTTTAGAACCGCGTAAGCCGACTTCTTCTTGCACATTCGCACCCGCGATTAACGTGTGGCCAAGTGTTTCATTTTGCAATGCTTCCAAGGCTTCTAAGACCACCGCACAACCATAGCGATTGTCCCAAGATTTTGAGATAATTCTCTTGCCATTGGCTGTCTTAATGGTTTCTACTTTTGGTACGATGGTGTCTCCTGGACGGACACCGAAAGATTCGGCCTCTTCTTTCGACTCAAAGCCAGCGTCAAATAAAATATCTGCCACTTCTAGTGACTTTTGGCCGCTCGTTCCTCGTAGTAAATGCGGCGGTACTGAGGAAGAGATACATGGGTAATCCCCTTGACTAGTCTTTAAGGTAAAGCGCTGGGCTGAGACCACATACGGATTCCAGCCTCCTAGTGGTACCACTTTAAACAAACCGCGTGCGGTAATTTCTGTCAGTAGAAAGCCAACCTCGTCCATATGAGCAGCGACCATCACTCGTGGTGCATCCGCTTCTTTATGGTGACGAATACCAAATAAGCCACCTAAACCATCTTGTTGGACTTCATCCACAAGAGGCGTCAATTCATTGCGCATATAGGAGCGAATGTCTTGCTCAAATCCACTCGTCCCTTGTAGTTCTGTTAGTTCTTTGATTCGTTGAAAGGTTTTTTCTTCCATGCTTTGATTGGCTAGTGCCAATTCGCCTCCTTTAATTGAATGATTCGTCCTTATTATAACTCAAATTACTTTTCAAAAAAGGTTTTGGAGATTATTTCTCTTCCTCAGCGAAAAACTATGGTAAACTAGAGCAAATACAATCGTTGTGTTGAGAGGAGCTGACAAGATGTCTGTTGAAAAAGAAACACGCTCATTATTTACTGATGGATTAGCTGTTGGTATCGGGATTGGTCTATTTAGCGGTATCGTCTCGACGATTTGGGCTAAAAAACGTAGCAATCAATCTGCAGATGAAGTACTTGATGAAGTAAAACTGGCTTTTTTAAAGGAAGGACCGATTGAAGGATCTTGGATTCAATTTCAAAAGCAACCTTTTCGGAAGTTTGCGATTCGAACAGAAGTCTACGCTGGCGGTATTTCACGTATAGAAGACCAAACCTTGGTCACCTATGAGTTTTTAGCCGATGCTCGCACTGGCACGGTCTTAGAAGTCCATCGCATCCCAGTAGAACAAAACGACTCCGTACTCGGTTTTTAGAGGTTGTAACTAAAGCGTTCAGCTCCGAGCAATAAGCTCAGAAATCCCAAAAATTGTTCTTCAAATTTTTGACTTATTAAGGACTTGAACTAACTATTTTTTGCTACATCCAATTAGCAAGACAATTATAAAAGACCAGATCATCCAAAAGTTGTGCCAACTTCTGGACGATCTGGTTTTTTGCTTGTAGCCGAACAATTCTGTCTCAGCTTATTTGGCTAGTCGATAGATAGCATCCGCAAAAATAACGGCTGAATTGAATAAATCATCCAAGTCCATAAATTCATTTGCTTGGTGCATCGTATCAGTATAGCCTGGGAACATCGCGCCATACGCAACACCGCGTTCTAATAGACGGCCAAATGTTCCGCCACCAATAATTTGTTCGTATCCTTTTTGGCCAGTATGGTCTTCATATACTGAAAGCAATGTCGCAACCAATGGATCATCAACTGGTACATAGTGTGGCAACATATGATGTGGCTCACGCGTCGTTGTTACGCCGTAAGAACCAATAGATTCTTCAAGACCAGCTTCTAAGTTTTCAGCCGTCGTACCTTGAGGGTAACGGAAGTTTAAGTTGATGGTTGCTTCTTTGGCGCCATCTTCAAAATGAAATAGACTAGCATTCATGGTTAATTCGCCCATCTTTTCATCATTGTAGGCCACGCCTAATTTTTCCCCATCAAAGTCCTCATGCATGTACGCACCTGCGACATGTAAGAAGCTCTTTGCTCCGCCAGCAAAATCAAAGTGATCTAGGAATAGAGCCAAAAATGTACCGGCATTAATCCCAGCGGATGGATGTGCCCCGTGTGCGCTCTTACCGACAAGCTCAACAGTTACTGTCGCATCTGCTTGAGTAGCCTTAGCCGTTACTGGATGTTCATCGGTAAATGCGTTTAGTGCGACTTCAAATTCCGCAAAGTCACTTGCTGCAGGCAAGGTCACTTTGGCAGTGGCAGATCCTGGCACCATGTTTGGACGCAAGCCGCTCTTGAATGATTGCAATGTATAGCTGCCTTCATTTGATGAGCTGAAGTGAGCGAGCAATGAGATATTTCCTTTTTCCCCGTTAATGATTGGAAATTCGGCATCAGGTGAAAAGCCGAAATCAGGTTTTTCTTCGTGTTGGAAGTAATAATCCATATCCCCCCAGCCACTTTCTTCATCAGAACCGACAACAAAGCGGACTTTTTTCGATAAAGGTAGACCGAGTTCTTTGATAATTTTCATCCCATAGTATGCAGCGATACTTGGTCCTTTGTCATCAGATGATCCACGAGCATAGATTTTGTTGTCTTTAATCACTGGTTCGTATGGATCAGTATCCCAGCCATCGCCAGCAGGCACGACATCCATGTGACCGAAGATACCTAGTGTTTCGTCTCCTTCACCAAATTCAATGTGACCAGCATAGTTGTCGACATTTTTGACGGTGAAGCCATCGCGTTCACCAAAGCTTAACATTTTTTCTAATGCAGCCCGTGGACCAGGTCCAAAAGGTGCATCAGCTGTCGCTTTGTCATCTTCCCGTTCACTTTTTACACGTAATAGTGCTTCTAAATCACTTAATAAGTCGTCTTTTCTCGCAGCGACTTCTTTTTTCCAATCCGTTGTCATGAAAAAAACCTCCGTTCTTAATCTCTATCATCATATCACTTTTATTTTCCAAATGAAAATTCTTTTGTAGCTGATTTGTGAAATTTCTATTTCAAAATAGCCTTAGCAAGTAAGCGCGTATAAGCAATCCGACCAGGTACGGTCGGATGCACACGGTCTGGTCGGAACCAGTCATCGTGATCATTACTTAAGTCATACCAATCAATGACTTTCATATTGCTGTATTGCTTCGCTTTTTCAGTCAATAAATCATTCACATCATTTTGCCAGCGCTGAGTGGGCACTCGGACATTCATAAAATAGACCTTGCGATCACCCAGGTAGGCCATCAATTCATCAAACTGAGCCGAAGTCGCTGGTCCATTGGTTCCTAAAGCAATCACGACCGTATCTTTCAGTAAGCCTTGTTCAGCTAATTTTTGCAACAATGGGACCGTGCCATAGAGTTGACGGCCGACTTGTGCATCGACGACAGCTTTAGGAAAGACTTCATTGATATTTTTTGCTGTTCCTAATGCGACGGAATCTCCAAAAATAGTCACTTCTTTTATCTGAGCTGCTTCGACTATCTTTTTAGATAGGTCATATTTTTTCATAATATCGGACACATTTGTGCTAAAGACTTCTTCTTCCTCTTCTTTCGTCGCTGAGTCGACAGTGTCCGTCGTTGCAGTAGAACTTTCAGTCGTTGTTTGTTGTTTGGTTTTTTCAGCAATCTTTTGATTTTGGGAAATTTCCGTTTGAAATTCTTTTTGTTCAGCATCGACTTGATCTTTTGGAGCGGTCACAATTCCGACTAACGCCACCACTGTCACAATCGTAGCTGGCAATTGCCAAGGCTTCGCTTTACTGATTATCGGACGAGCAAACCAATCACGCACGGTCGGCCATGTCTGACTATAGTCAAACTTCCGAAATGGCTCTTCAATAAAGCGATACGATAATTCACTAATGCCTAAAATCAAAAGAACTTCAATAAGTGTATGCAACCAGATATGATCAGCTAAATTGGAGACTTTCGCTTCATAGAAGATCATTACCGGAAACTGATACAAATAAATGCCATAGCTGCGTTTGCCGATATAGGCAAAGATCGGATTGGTTAGCCAACGATTCAGACTCGCGCCAGGATGGGCAGTGATAGCGACTGCAATTGTCGAGAGTATACTAATGAGATACAAGCCCCCATAGTAGACAAATGGCGACTGATCACTTAAGAAAAAGAGCGCCACGAGTAAGAAAAGCACAGACGTAAAACCTGCTACATTTAATAACTTTTTAGCTTGGGACGGAATCTTTTCTTTTAAATGGTTGGACGGCCAGATAAAGGCTAATGCGCTCCCCATCCATAAAGAAAACAGTCGTGTATCCGTGCCGTAGTAGACCCGTGTCGGATCACCACTGGGCTGATAAAGAACAGCCATTAAGATGGCGGATGCAATGCCCATGCCAGTCAAAAAATAAAAAATCGTGCTGCGTTTTTTCACAAAACGAACCAATAAATAAAAGAGTACCGGCCAAATGAGATAGTTCTGCCCTTCTACAGCCAACGACCAGAGATGGGTAAACGGTGATTCATTGGTGAAGCGATCAAAATAGGAAAAGCCTTGCTTGATCTGCCACCAGTTATTGAGATAGAGTAAACTACTGACCACCACGCCACGCAAATTATTCAATAAATTCCGCTGAAACAACGTAATATAAAACGATGACCCTAGTAATAACGCGACTAACGCCGGATAGAGACGCTTCATTCGCCGATAATAAAATTGCTTCATGTTAATTTTTTGCGTCCGTTGCCATTCTTGACGCAACAAATCCGTAATCAAATATCCTGAAATCACAAAAAAAATGGGAACACCTAGATACCCCCCGCGCATCGTTGTTGGCATGAGATGATACAAAATAACCCCTATAACAGCCAAACTACGTAAGCCATCAATCCCAGTAATGTAACGACTTTTTTTCATTGTTTTTTCTTTCATCTTATAAATCCTTTATCTTAATCTAAAGTAGCTCACTACTTAAACTTTCTTTAGTAATCATGCCACAAAATGGCAAAAAAAGCATGAGAACAGCTACATAATTTAGCAAAATTTGGTAAAAAGTTAATCGTAAAAAACAAGCAGACCAAGTGGCCTCCTTGTTTTATAGTTGTTCTTCGTAAAAGCGGCCCAAAATTTGCACATTATCGGCAATACTGACAAAGGCCTTGGGATCAGACTCTCGCATAGCTTGTCTTAATAAAGGTAACTCATAGCGCGTCACGACTGTAATCAAAACAGTCTGCTTATCATGGCGATACGCACCTTCTGCTTCGTGGATAATCGTAATCCCTCGCCGGATGTGGTCTTGAATCGTGTGAACGACCTCATCAGGAAAACGCGTAATAATCGTGACTTGCATTTTCTTTTGCTTCGTAAAGACAGCATCGGTCACCTTCCCACATACGAAAATAGCAAGTGCGCTATACAATGCCGACTGCCAACCAAACAAAATTCCGGCTGCAATCATGATTAGAAAATTAAAAAAGATCGAAATCGAGCCAATCGACTTCCCTGTCTTTTTGCGCACCGCAATGCTAATAAAATCAAGACCACCAGAGGACAGACCATTTTTTAACGCATAGCCAATCCCTGCGCCCATCGTTGCACCTCCAAAAATCGCACAAATCACTGGATCTTTGGATAACACTTCACTGGGAATTACTTGCATAAAAACCGAAGTCAAGACAACGGTAATACCAGTGAAAAAGGTGAACTTGTGTCCAATTTTGTGCCACCCTAAAAAGAATAACGGCAAATTTAACAATAACAACATGAGTGATACAGGAACTTCAAAACCAATCAATCGATTAGACAATGTCGACAAAATCTGAGCAATACCGGTAATTCCACTTGAATAGATCTTCCCAGGTCCATAAAAAAGGCGCACCGAAACAGATGCCAGCAACGCATAGACTACCGCAAATGAAAATTTTGCCGCATAGTCCGGATGAGGGAAAAACTTAAATAACCAATTCATGAACGAATTCTTCCTCACTTTATTCTTTTTCTTTCATACCCATTATACACAATGCCCCTAAAAAAAGCAGTCGAAATTCTAGGCTTCTCTACAATTCGACTGCCAGTGCTTTTTTATTCGTCGTCTTCGCTTGTCGTCACATCAATATTTAATTCAAATAATTGAAGCGGTGATACTGTGCTTGGCGCTTGTGACATTGGATCGATTGCACGACCGTTTTTAGGGAAGGCAATGACTTCACGAATATTGTCCTCACCTGCTAATAACATCGCAAAGCGGTCCAATCCTAAGGCAATTCCTCCATGTGGTGGGAAACCATAGTCTAATGCTTCTAATAAGAAGCCGAATTGTTCTGTCATTTCGCGACGTGAGAAGCCTAATGTTTCAAACATTTGCTCTTGCACTTCACGGGTATGAATCCGCAATGATCCGCCGCCTAATTCGTAGCCATTTAAGACGATATCATATGCTTCCGCATGGACACGCGCTGGATCAGTAGCTAGAAGTTCTACATCGCTCGCTTTAGGCATAGTGAATGGATGGTGAGCAGATACATAGCGGCCTGCTTCTTCATCGTATTCAAATTGTGGCCAATCTACAACCCATAAGTAATTGAACTTCGTCGCATCAATTAAGCCTAGTTCTTTACCTAGACGAGTACGAACGGCACCTAATGTCGCTGAAACGACTTCAAATGAGTCTGCTCCAAACATCAATAAGTCCCCGACTTCCGCATTTGTTGCCGCAATGATTGCTTCGGTCGCTTCTTTGAAGAATTTAGCAATCGGACCTTTTAAGCCATCTTCTTCGACTTTTAACCACGCAAGCCCTTTGGCACCAAACTGACTGACATATTGTCCTAGTTGATCCATATCTTTACGTGAGTATTTATCTGCTGCACCTTTGGCATTTAAGGCTTTTACGACGCCACCGTTTTCGATTGCCATTTGGAATACTTTAAAGTCAATGTCTTTCACTGTCTCAGAAAGATCAATTAATTCCATCTCAAAGCGTGTATCTGGCTTGTCGCTACCGTAACGATTCATCGCTTCTTTCCATGTCATACGTGGGAATGGTAAAGTCACGTCGATTCCTTTAACGTCTTTCATGACTTTTTGAATCAAGCCTTCAGTATACGTTTGGATTTCTTCTGCCGTTAAGAACGTTGTTTCGATATCGACTTGGGTAAACTCAGGCTGACGGTCTCCCCGTAAATCTTCATCACGGAAACAACGGACGATTTGATAGTAACGATCCATGCCAGAAGCCATTAACAATTGTTTAAAGATTTGTGGTGATTGTGGCAAGGCATAAAAATGACCTGGATGAACTCGTGATGGTACCAAGTAATCACGTGCACCTTCCGGAGTTGATTTTGCCAAATAAGGTGTTTCGATATCTAAGAAATCATTGTCATCTAAGTAACGACGAATCGCTTGTGTCGTCTTTGTACGTAGCAATAAGTTTTTTGTCATTTGTGGACGACGTAAATCAAGGTAACGGTACTTCATACGAATGTCATCACCGACTTGATTTTCATCTTCAATAGGGAATGGTGGCGTTTTCGCCCGATTTAAAATCGTAATTTGATCAGCCATGACTTCATAGGCACCTGTCTGCATCTTCGGATTAACCGCTTCTGGTGAACGTTGAATCACTGTTCCGCTTATCTCAATGACGTATTCGCTACGGCATTTGTCCGCAATCGCCCATGCTTCTTCTGAAGTCGCAGGGTTAAAGACGACTTGGACAATTCCTTCACGGTCACGTAGATCGATGAAAATCACGCCACCTAAGTCGCGACGCTTTTGCACCCAGCCTTTTAAGACGACTCGCTTGTCTAACCATTCTTCATTTACTAAACCACAATACACCGATCGTTTTTCCATTTGTTTCTATTCTCCTTTTGTTATCATTTCATCATATACTGTTGCAAATTCATCATAGATTTTGGCTAATGGGTACGTTGCTTCCACCCGCGTCGCCATATTTTTAATTTTCACTTGTTGCTCGGCCAATTCGGAATCACCGATTGTTACGACTAGACGGGCTTTGGCTTTGTCAGCTGATTTAAACTGAGCTTTCGCTTTGCGTCCCATATAATCACGGTCTGCCGAAAATCCTGCATTGCGAATCGCTTGTACTAATTTCAAGGCTTCTACATTTGTCTCTTCACCTAAATGCACCACATAGGCATCAATCGTGTCAATCGTTGGTAGCTCGATTCCTTCTGAGTCGAGTGTCAATAAGACACGCTCAATCCCGATACCAAAGCCAAAACCAGGAGTTGATTCGCCACCGAATTCTTCAATCAAATTATCATAGCGGCCTCCAGCACAGATTGTCGATTGGGTCCCTAATGCGTCTGAGTCATGCATGATTTCAAAAATTGTATGCGTATAGTAATCCAGACCACGCACCATGTTGCTATCGACTTCATACACGATGTCTAATGCGTCTAGCATCGCTATCACTGTCTCAAAATGGGTCTTTGATTCAGCCGTTAAGTAATCTAAGATTTGCGGTGCATTGGCTACAATTTCTTTGTCCTTTTTGTCTTTGCTATCTAGCACTCGCAATGGATTTTCGTGTAGACGTCGTTTTGAATCAGCACTTAATTGCTCTTCAAATGGCGTTAAATACTCAATCAATGCTTGACGATACGACACGCGTGTCTCACTATCCCCAAGTGTATTGATAACTAAGCGTAAATCGCTAATGCCGAGCTGTTCAAAGAACGCCAAGGCCATCGCCATAATCTCTACATCAGTCGCCGGATTTTTGGAGCCAAAGCACTCAACCCCGATTTGGTGAAATTGACGCAAACGACCTTTTTGCGGACGCTCATACCGAAACATCGGTCCAGTGTAGTAGACTTTATACGGCTTCGGAAATTCCGGACCGTATAATTTATTTTCCACAAAGGAACGGACAATTGGTGCAGTCCCTTCTGGCCGCAAGGTAATATGACGATCTCCTTTGTCATAAAAATCATACATTTCCTTGGTCACGATGTCAGACGTATCCCCGACACTTCTTGAAATGACTTCAATGTGCTCAAATAACGGTGTCCGAATTTCATCAAACTGATAATCTTTAAATAGCAGTCTTGCTGTTTTTTCTACAAATTGCCACTTCTCTGATTCACCTGGCAAAATATCATTTGTTCCTTTTGGTCGTTGATATTTCATATTCCTTTTTCTCCTCCTAAAAAATAAAACTCGCCCTTGTCTACACAAGGGCGAGTCAATAGTTACACGCGGTACCACCTAAATTTGAAAGAATACTGGATTCTTTCCTCAACGATTAACGCTCGTACACGGTCGTGGCTTTTCGCTCACGCATCTCCAGAATGTCTCCTCATTAATCTCACCAAACTACTTCCAGCCTCAGGTAGTTCTCTCTAGCAAATGAAAATTAATTACCTTTTCCTTCATCGATTTTCTCTATAATACGTATAAACTACCTGAAAACTATCAAAAAGTCAAGGTCAAACACAAGTGGCGATGGCAAAAGATTCTCACGGCCACAAATTCTGAAATGTTTGCTCAAATTTAACGGCTTGCCGCAAAAACTATGTCATTTGTAATTAGTTTTGTGCTAAGTTTTCACCATTTGAGGCAATGACTTGCTTGTACCAATCAAATGATTTTTTCTTCGTACGCTTTAAGGTCCCATTGCCTTCATTGTCACGATCGACATAGATGAAGCCATAGCGTTTTTTCATTTCACCTGTCCCCGCTGAGACCAAATCAATACAGCCCCAAGTAGTGTAGCCTATCAGATCCACGCCATCTAGTTCTACGGCATCTTTCATCGCCTGAATATGGGCTGCCAAGTAATCAATACGGTAATCATCTTCGACATAGCCAGTTTCATCAGGTACATCGACTGCCCCTAGACCATTTTCTACAATAAATATTGGCTTTTGATACCGATCCCAGATATCATTCAATGTAATTCTTAGCCCTAGTGGATCGATTTGCCAGCCCCATTCACTCGCTTCTAAAAAGGGATTTTTGACAGAGGCAAAGATATTCCCCGCCGTCTCTGCTTGCTCTCCATCTTTGAGCGGTGCGACACGCGAAGAATAATAAGAAAATGAAATAAAATCAACTGTATGTTCCGCCAATAACTCAAAATCTTTTTCTTCTGTCACCAGTTCAATGCCTGCTTGTTCCATTTGTTTTAACGCATAGGTCGGATAGTAGCCGCGTGCTTGGACATCAATAAAGAAATAATTTTGACGATCTTTTGTCCGGCTTGACCAAACATTTTCCGGATTGCAATTAAAGGCATAATACGATCCGGCTGCCAACATACAACCGACTTGGTTTTCAGGATCTATCTCATGAGCAATCTTGGTTGCAATCGCTGAAGCAACTAACTCATGGTGGGCGGCCTGGTACTTCACTTGTTCTTCATCCTCGCCAGGCTCAAAGCACAAGCCCGCTCCTAAAAATGGGGCATGCAAAATCATATTGATTTCATTAAAGGTCAGCCAGTAACGTACCAACCCTTTGTAGCGTGTAAAGACTGTGCGGCAAAGACGTTCATAAAATGTCAGCATTTTACGATTGCGCCAGCCACCATATTCTTTAATCAAATGAATCGGACAATCAAAATGCGTAATCGTAACTAACGGCTCGATGCCATGCTTTTGACATTCTTCAAACAATCGTTGGTAAAAGAGTAAGCCTTCTTCATTCGGCTCTAGCTCATCACCCAAAGGAAAGATTCGTGTCCATGCGATTGATAAACGATACGTCTTGAATCCCATTTCAGCAAAGAGCGCAATGTCTTCTTTGTAATGATGGTACATATCAATTGCTTCTTTCGCTGGATAAAAATGTGTGTCATCGAATGCCAACATTTTTTCTTTTCCTTGAATAATCGCTGAACGATCCGGACCAGTCGGAATGACATCGACATTCGCTAGACCGCGTCCACCTTGGTCATATCCACCTTCACATTGATTGGCAGCCGTTGCACCGCCCCATAAAAAATCGCTTCTAAATCCCATTCAATCATACCTCGCTTCTTTTTTGATGAAAGACTTTGATGAATTGATCGCCGCTATGAATCGCACCTTCGTTAATTGTTAAAATTTCTCCTACCTCATTGGTATTCGTAATCACAACTGGTGTAATTGAATTTAAGCCATTTTTGACAATGACTTGTGGATCAAATGTTAGTAGCAAGTCACCCTTTTTGACTTCTTGTCCTTTTGCAACAGCATAGCTATACCCTTCACCATCTAATTTTACTGTATCAATTCCGACATGAATTAGCAACTCGATGCCATTTTTACTAGTCAAGCCAATCGCATGACCACTATCAAACGTCGCACTAACGGTCGCATCAAATGGTGCATAGACTTTTCCTTCGCTAGGAATAATCGCCATCCCTTGTCCTAAGATTTCTTCTGAAAACATGCCATCTGCTACAGCTTCAAGTGCCACAGCTTCTCCATTGATTGGGGCAAAGACATCACTATCTTCCGTTGTTTTTACGGTTGGTTGTGCTACTTCTGTGGTGCTTGTTTCATCTGTTTTTTCTTTAAATAAAATGAACGTGACGATAAAGGTAATCACGATACTAATTACTGCACCGATACAAGCAAAGTAAAAATGACTCAATGTATTGTCGCCAATGTAGCTAGGCAATGTTAGTAGACCTGGTGAACCACCTGAGAAGTTCTTCACGCGGAAAATACCCATAAATAAACCACCAACTCCACCACCAATCATTGCTGCATACAATGGTGTTTTGTAGCGTAAGTTAACCCCATATAAAGCTGGCTCTGTAATTCCAAAAATTCCTGTCAAACCGGCCGAAAAAGCAAGTTGTTTCGTCGCTTGATTTTTTGACTTCACCCCAACGGCTAACGCTGCCGCACCTTGGCTGACATTTGATGCTAACATCCCTGGGTAAATCACTGTGTCATAGCCCGATGTCATACGGTTATTGATTCCAATCGGTACTAGACCATAGTGTGTCCCAGTTGCCACAAACAATGGTGTAAATGTTCCTAATAACAACGGTACAATCCAAGGGCTAACACTTTCTAAGAACGTAATACCCGTTGAAATCCAATCACTAATCAAATACCCAACTGGACCTAAAATCGTTAACGTAACAATCCCCACAACTGCAATCGAAATCAATGGTTTACTAAAGAATTTGATTGCTTTTGGTGAAATTCGATCGGCAATCGGTTCTACATAAGATAAGAACCAAACAGCCAAGATAATTGGAATAACAGAAGAAGAGTAACTAACGGCTGAAATTGGTAAGCCAAACAAGCGAATGGCATCGCCACTTTCTTTAGCCGCTGTCACCATTGCAACAAAGTTAGGATGTAGTAAGATACCTCCTAACATCATTGCTAAATACATATTGGTTTTGAATTTTTGGGCAGAAGATGCTGCCAACAAGACAGGTAAAAAGTAAAAAGCTGCATCCGCCATAAAGTTCAAAATTTGATAACTTTGACTTTCCACTGTAAGGACTGAAAAGACCACCAATAATGACAAGACTGCCTTTAACATCCCCGCCGCAGTGATAGCTGGCAAGATAGGTGTAAAAATACCCGTAATTGTATCAATGACTTTGGCTACTTTCGATTTTGGTTCACTTGCTTCTTGTTTTTCATCGGTTTTTGATTCAAGTATCGTTTGCTTCATAATTTCACTGTAGACATTGCCCACGTCACTGCCGATAATTACCTGGTATTGTCCCCCTTTATTTACGACGCCCATGACCCCTGGCGTTTCTTTTAAGACCTTTTCTTTTGGTTGATTATCATCTTGCAAATTAAACCGTAAACGAGTAGCGCAATGAGTCAATCCTTGAATATTTTCTTCGCCACCGACATTTTCAATAATAGTCGCTGCTAAATCTTTGTAATTCATCCCTATATCCTCCTTTAAAATAAAAGAGACCTAACCACGTGATTCATCACATAGTTAGGTCTCGCCTGCAATGCAGTAACAATCCTACTCACTTGTTATTCGTTTAATATGAATCGTTAAATAGATCAATTCGTCATTGTCTAGCTTTCGTCCAAATTGTTTTTGAATGTACTCACCTATTTTCAATGCACATTGGTACTCTTTTGGATACTTATCTTTCAACATAAACATAAAGCCCGCTGTCTCATCGCCATCCAAGTGAACATCCGTAAAGACACGCTGAACAAAAAACTTCAAATGCGTGACAAAACGCTCAAAATTAAGTGAATATTCATCTAATTCCATATTAAAATGGTATTTTACAATATTTAAGATGGCTTGAATCGTTTGTGTCATTTCTGACACTTGGTTGACCTCAGATCCAGATAGTTCTGCATTAACAATATGTAATGCGATAAACCCTGCTTCATCCTCAGGCAAAGAAATCTGTAAACGACTTTGGATCATACTCAGCGCTTCTTTACCAATCAGAAACTCATGGTTGTAAAATCGCTTAATCTCCCAAAGCAACGCATTCTTTAACTGTATGCCCTCTTGATGACGCTCCAAAGCAAAATGAATATGATCGGATAACGTAAGAAAGAGATTCTCGCTGAGCTTTTTTCCTAAAGAGACCTTTGCAAAACTGATAATGTCATTGGCTACTTGTATTTCTTCCAAGGGAATCGCTGATAACAAATTGGTTAACTTGCTCATATTCCACTCTTTTGTAATACTGTAGACTTTTTCAATAGCAGCCGCGTCGACCTCATCGCCAGCCTTTCGCTTAAAACCAATCCCTTTACCCATGACAATTAGCTCTTGATTCGAGTGATCTAAAGAGACAACAATATTATTATTGATGACTTTTTTAACTCTCACTTCGTTACTCTCCTTTAGCTACGTGCTCTCCTCGAGTATAGCCCACAATGAAGCGGTAACAATCTCAAACGAATAGTACCATATCTTTTTTCATTCTGTCAATCACCCACGATGTAAGAGATTGCATCTTTTTCAAACTTTGCTTACAATTAGTAGGAACAGAAAGGAGTTTTCTTATGTATCCAGGATATTCACGCAAGCCACATTATTATGAAACCGATCAAATGGGTATTATTCACCATTCCAATTACATACGTTGGTTTGAAGAAGCGCGCGTCGACCTACTCGAATGGCTCAATCTTCCGTATCGCACAATCGAAGACGCCGGCATCATCATCCCCGTCTTAGCTGTTACTTGTACGTATAAGAGCATGGTGCGTTATGGTGACTTGGTTAAAATACACGTATTTGTAGACAACTATTCCGGCACTCGCTTTGACTTTCGCTATGAATTAGTGAACCTGACCACCAATCAAGTAGCCACGATTGGCACAAGTAGTCACTGTTTCCTTAGTTCTGAAAGACAACGATTAGTTTCTCTCAAAAAATCTTTCCCAGAGTTTCATAAAACTTTTGAAACCTATGTTATGAACCAAGAAAATTAAAGGAACAACTAAAATAACTGTATTATTTTTGTATTTTTTCTATTTTTTAAAACGTTTCCAATTGTATTTCACCAAATTTTATGTATAATTCTAATAGAGTAGTCTCTGTACTACTAAATTCTACATATGAGGTGATGGTAATGTATGTTGTAAAAGTTTTTCATGGCTATATCGACAAGACTGGGCATCGTACACGCGACAAGTCATCCGATAATTTATTAGTGTTTCCTGATCGAAAATCTTCAGAAGAATTTGCTAACAAAATTGGTGGTCATGTCAAAAGATTAGAAGAAGTAAAAGTTTGAGTCAGCCATTGTAGGTACTCAAACTTTTTTTATTTTTTCTGTCTTTTTTCACTATCTTGTTCTACACTACAATCAAGACAAATAAAGGAGCTGACTTTTATGAAAAGAATCGGCATTATCGGTGTAGGTCATGTCGGCAGTACGGTGGCTCATACACTGATCGAACGTCAAATTGCAGATGAACTTTATCTCTTTGATGAAAAAAAAAACTTAGTAGAATCAGAAGGCTTTGATCTTTGGGCTGGACAGATTGGCACGCACACCACGACTCGTCTCTATGCGGGAACAAGTGACTCCTTAGCTGAGTTAGATGTATTGGTTTTTTCAGTGGGGGACATCGCCGTATTGAATGGCCAAGGTACTCGTTTCGATGAACTAGCATTTACAAAACAAGCCGCTGAAAAGTGGGGGCCTATTATTCGCACGTCTAAGTTTCATGGTATTTTATTGACCATCACGAATCCTTGTGATGTCATCACTTGCTACTTACAAGAACTAACCGGCCTACCCAAATCCAAAATTTTTGGCACTGGAACATCTTTAGACACTGCTCGCTTCAAGCATGCAGTCGGCGAGATTTTGACGATTGCGCCAGATAGTGTCGATGGCCTTATTTTAGGGGAGCATGGTGAGACACAATTCATCGCTTGGCATGCGACGTCTATCGGCTATCGTCCGATTCTAGAGCAAATCAGTTCCGAGCAACAAGAAAAAATTGAAGCACTCACCTTCGCACTCGGAGAAAAAACATTCACCGGTAAAGGCTATACTTCATACGGCATCGCCAACCAGGCCGCACAAATTATCGATGCTATCTTGACTGACAGCCATCGCATTTTCCCATTGTCTGTCTACCATCAAGAGGCCAATCTCTACATCGGTCATGCGGCAAAAGTCGGCGCACAAGGCATCGAAGAAAGCTATCCGCCCATCTTATCTAGTGATGAAAAGCAAAAATGGGCCATCTCTGTCAACTGGATTCAAACCATGTACGATGCAATCGACCAAAAAGAATGAAGAATCCTGTTGCAGTTACAAAAAAATCCAGAAAATCCAGAAGCTGTCTTACAAACTTTTGGATTTTTTGGATTTTTATTTGTAACTAATGTTGTCTTGTGATGTAAGACATTTCTATCAGAGATTAAAATTGAGCTGTATCTGGATCCAAGGCTTTGCCGACAACACCATCTAATCCATCAATAATCTTCATATCCGCATCTGATAACTCAAAATCAAAAATCGCAGTATTTTCTTCAATTCGACTTGGTGTAACAGATTTTGGTAATGGCAAGAATTCGTGTTGTAGTGACCATCTTAACGCTACTTGCGCGATGGTTTTATTGTACTTTTGAGCCAATTCTTTCATTTCTGGCACATCAAAGATTTTCCCAGTGCCAAGCGGGCTATACGCTTCAATGACCATCTCATGATCACGGGCATATTGGACCGTTTCGGCCATTAATTCACCTGGTGCTAAGAAAATTTGATTGACCATAGGAAAGACTTTAGCAGTTTTACTCAAGGCGTCTAAATGATGTGGACGGAAATTACTTACACCGATTGCTTTTATTTTACCAGCTTCATAAAATTCTTCCATCGCACGCCATGTTTCAGCATTTGCTTCTTCCCAGTTGTCACGAAATGCAATTGGGTTAGGCCAATGAATTAACAGTAAATCTAAATAATCCGTACCCAATTCATGTAAACTTTTTTCGATAGATGATTTAGCCAATTCATACGAATGATTGCCATTCCAAACTTTCGTCGTTAAAAAGATTTCTTCACGCGCTACGCCACTCTCTTTGATTCCGCGACCAACGCTCTCTTCATTTTTATATCCTTGCGCTGTATCAATATGACGATAGCCAGCTGCCAATGCTGCTTTGACTGAATCGACTGCGACTTGACCATCCGGCGTTTGCCATGTACCAAATCCTACTTGAGGAATTTTTACCCCATTCTTTAATGTATAGGTTGAAGTTAGACTCATATTTCTTCCTCCTTTATAATCTTGTCTTTCTATTATACCAAAAATCTTTACTTTGAAGGCTACAGATGCTTATAGAAAAGTTGTAACCACGGTATTTAGATTTAAATTTAGTTGCTACGAAAAAGCCAGAAAGCCAAAAGTTTGAAAACAACTTCTGATTTTCTGGTCCTTTGTAGCTGAACAATTCTGGCTCAGCCTTTTTTATTGATTGTCTGGTTCAACATGGACATCGATTTCAAAAACACCAAACTTGTCACGTAACAGTGCTTCAATCTGGTCTGCGATTGCATGACTCTGCTTGACACTTAGTTGTGCTGGCATTTCAACCACAACATCAACATAAATATTGGCCCCATAGTTACGCCCTTTGACACTTTGGACCCGAGTGATACCAGGGATTTTTTGAATTTCTTCTTTGTATGCCTGAATTAATGCAATATCAAAGCCATCGGAAAGTGTAAACGTACTTTCCTTAAAGATATCGATCCCTGTTTTGACAATTAAGATCCCGACTACTAAAGCGGCGACACTATCGACCCATGGCAAGTGAAATGTCGCGGCAAAGACGGCGACCGCAGTCCCGATACTTGTCCACGCATCACTACGATTGTCCTTAGCTGCGGCTAATAATCCTGAACTTTTAACCTTTTCAGCTAGCTTTTTATTATAGAAATACACACTATACATAATCACTGCCGAAACAATGCCGACAAGCGCGGCTATGCTGTCTGGTGATTCACTTCGCTCACTAATAACCGTCTGGATAGAGCTGTATAATACTTGTAACCCGACAGCAATCATGATTAAGGATGTAATAAGACTGGCTACGTTTTCTGCCTTCCAATGACCATAGCGATGATCCTCATCGGCAGGTTTACGTGATACTTTTAGTCCGATTAATACGGATACTGATGCAATAATATCGGTAGCATTATTCAATCCATCGGCTCGTAACGCTTCTGAGTCTGCCCAATTACCGACAAGAAGTTTTAAAATTGAAATGACAAGGTAAGCAACAATACTGATGATCGCACCTTTTTCTGCTTGCTTTAACTCTTGATACCGATCATTAGCCATTTTACTGCCCCCTTTTTGAATTGATGTCCATCATATCAAATTTAACCGGGATTTTTTACAGTATGGGAATTTTTTTATTATTTTGGGTTTCCAACATCGATTGGTCTATGCACCACAATTCGAGTTAAGGAGAACCTAATTTTCGTAAGTTTCATGAAAGCAAAACGAAGGATTACCATTGTCAAATTGGGCGCAACGTGCTATGGTTTTAACAATTATTTGACTACATTGGAGGAATTGAAATGACCATATTATCATGTGAACAACTTTCCTTTGTCCGTAACAAACAACCGTTGCTAAGTGCAATCGATTGGCAAGTAGAAGAAACGCAAAACTGGGCGATTTTAGGATTAAATGGTGCTGGTAAGAGCTTGCTATTGCAATTAATTACCGGTCAGCTCTGGCCATCAAGCGGCAAACTCACGGTACTGGGCACTGTCTTTGGTCAATCCTCCATTCCCGAATTACGGCAAAAAATCGCTTGGATTAGCCCCGCGTATTTGAATGAATTTCCTGAACATGAAACAGCCGAAAAAATCGTCGTCTCTGGTTATTTTGCTAGTGTCGGTGTGTATCAAAAAGTCAGCGATGAACAACTAGCCGCTGCCAAAAAATTATTAGTTGAACTTGGCTTAGAAGAAGTCATTGGCCGAACGTTCCACTCTCTCTCGCAAGGACAAAAACAACTCGTAGGAATCGCCCGTTCCTTGATCAATCGACCAAAACTACTAATTTTAGATGAACCAACAAATGGCCTCGACTTATTTGCCAGAGAAGAGTTCTTAGCCCGACTTCATCAATTAGTAACCAACAAACAGATTCCAAATCTCGTGCTGGTGACGCATCATACCGAAGAAATTACGACTGATTTCACCCATGTATTATTGTTAAGAGATGGCCAGATTGTCCATCAAGGCTTGCGTGGAGAGTGTCTGACAACCGCGCATTTATCAAGCTTCTATCAAAAAGAAGTAGTCATTTTACCTTATAAAGATACCCGCTTTTTGGTCTATCCTGCTTAATACAAGTAAGTTAGATACCTGAATGCGGATGCTTTCGATAATAAGTTATCTTTTTTCTGGCCCATTCATAGTGACTGATTGTATTAGCCGTAAAATAGCTCGCCGCATGTGAATGACCCGCCCAACGAAATCGCCCCTTTTCAAACAATTCTTCTTCAGACACCCGTTGCAGCTGATCCTCAATCCGCCGGTGACTAGCTTCAAGTAACTCACTTGCTTCACTGAGTGTCGTATGCTGGTGTTTTGTGACAAAGGCATCATTCATTTGACCATACGTCCGCCAATTATACGGCTCAGGTAGAAAACGATCAGCTTCCAGATTTTCTAAACAATGCAACAATAAGAGCTGCCACTCATAGAGATGAATCAAAATATCTCGTAAATTTTTGTCTCTCGTCCAATGTGCTTCCTTATGCTTCAAAAGAAACGCTTCTGAAAAGACAATCTCTTCTACTCGTTGCTCCTCACTCAAATTTGAAATAGCTTGTTGCAAGCGCTCATAAGCTTTTGGTAGCTTCGCTTGCAATTCAGCTTTTGTCTTTGGTCGTGCCATGATAGACCCCTTTCTCACCTATTCTAAAACGAAAAACACACTCCCTTAAATACACAAAACAGTGTTTCAAAAGCAGCTCTCTTGGCAATAATTCCTCCCTAAAATTGCGGACCAATTTCAGGGATTTAGGACGTATTGCGCGGAGCTAACCGCTTTTGTCCCAACTTTTTTCTCAAAAAACTAGTTCGTTTGTTCTTTTAATTCTTTTTCTAGTTGCAAACGTTGGACTTTCATGGTAGCTGTATGTGGAATCTCGTCAAACGCACGTACGATTGGGTAGTGCATGTGTGGTAGGTCACTGACTTTTTCCCACCAAGCATCCCAATCCATCTCTTGATCTGGCACAACAGCTAGGACCGGCTGAGCTTTGTCATCAATACCACGAATCAACACGACTTCTTCTAAAAAGTCTAATTGATCCAACAGATAATCCTCAATCGTCAGTGTGCTATTCACTGAATCAATCAAATCAACTTGGCGATCTTTTAAATACAAATGTCCTTGCTCATCCATGCTACCGTAATCGCCGCTATCCCACCATTTGCCGAAGACTGTTTTTTGGAAGCGAGCATCTTCTTTGTAATAGGTCAAAGCGCGTCCTTTTGATAAGAAATGGATATTGCCATCCGTATTCGGTGGCAAGACTTGGCCTTCTTCGTCACAAATACGTGCTTTCGTTAAATCTGCAAGCCCAACTCCCATGTCCCGAGCATTCGAATGTTCCAATGAAGCTAATGTGTGTGCTTTAATGATCATCGGACCACATTCACTTTGACCATACACTTGTAAAAATAGTGGATCTGTTGCTTGTGAAGCAGTTAAAAATGCACGCATGGTTCCATTATTAATGGCGTCAAAAGTGGAATGATAATATTTCGTCTGAGCAAATAGTTCTGGTTGCTTCTTGGCCAATTGAGTCCATTGAACAAAATGATTCGGATGCGTCTCTAGCGCTAACGGTGGATGAGCAGTTAGCATCTTAGACACTGATTCAAATTGAGGATTTGCAAGGGGCATCATTGGAAATCCTAGTGCCATTAAGGAAGAGACACCAATATTAAAGCGTGAATGAACCGGTGAAATATGAAAAGCAACTAGTCCAGGCTCCCCCATCTCGTGAATCACTGATTTTTGCCATGCTGTCCGCTAGCCCATTGAATTTGCTGAATGGCAGATTAATTTAGGAATCCCTGTCGTTCCTGAAGTATGTGTCATATAAGAAATCTCATCTAGCGCTAATTCTGCTTGAGGGACTTCAGGCGCTTCAGTCTCTAAAATAATCTCCACGGATAATGCCAAATTGGTGGTATCACGACGGACAGCCTTGACGCGCCCTTCTGTCACTTCATCGTAAATCAAAAATGGTTGCTCCAAACGATCAATAAAGACTTCAATCGTCTCTGCTGGTAAATGGTAAGAAATCATCGCTGGAACCGCACCTAAATAAGATACGGCTACCGCTAGTAAATACGTATCAAACTTGGGACTCTTGTATAATAAAACTTTGTCACCACGACCAATTCCTAACTGCGCCAATTGATACGCACGTTTTTGAATGATTGCCAAACTTTCCATATAAGTCGTGGCTGTCTCTAATTCAGGAAATGCACGTAACACTTCATCAAATAAGATCAGTGTGTACGGAAATTTTTGAGCAGATACTAAGTAGTTTCCGTAAAGATTTAATGGTTGATGGTCACATATTTTCAATGAACTACCTTCTTTCATATAATTACGATCGTTACTATTTTATCGAAATCGCTAACAAATTAAAAGTGCATTTTTGCACATAGTCAATTAACTGGTAAAAAAACAGCTTAGAATCCAATTGTTATCAGCGTTGTTTAAAGGTATAAGCTGATACTCACGTTTTTGGTTTTCAGCAAGTTAATGAGATACAGGTTTTATCGGTTTTATCGGTATCATCACTTCAAAAACTTGTAACTCCTTTTCCGTTGTAAATACTTCATCTTACCACAGTAACTCCCAAATCTCTCCATCTATTTTTAACTGATGTTGTTCTAAAAATAATGAAACACGTTGAGTAAAATCAAGGATTTGCTGTTTTTTATCGGTAGTAAACCCTGAAAGATAAAGGCCTGATCTATTTACTATAATTGAATAACGAAAAAAGGGCTCTATAATATTTGGTGTTGTTACTCAAATAGAGTAGTGACATCAAATATTTTTTTATAACAAAAAGACATTTGGTTGTCCTATA